>ENA-UZWY01010250-UZWY01010250.1-metagenome-genome-assembly--contig:-Day-2--50m-contig-10250_pt1 | contig 16605 bp, 14 predicted proteins | sample MGYA00260341_ERZ794901 | MGnify/ENA metagenome assembly ERZ794901 | reverse complement strand
AAATTGATAATTTTTCTTATAAATTTTATGAGCTAAATTAAAAACATTAGGCTGGGTTAGTTCAAGATTATTTCCAAAAAAACATAATATGGTAAGATGCCCTGCTAATTCTTTTTTTTCTTTATTTTCCGATTCAAATTGATCTATTTCTAGAACACCCTCTGTTAATATTGGTAATTTTGCAAAATGATTAACTCCAGAGGAAAAGAACAAATAAGCGGTAATAGGCAATAAAAATAGGATACCTAGTATCGTAAATTTTTTTATTTTTTCTGTTGGTCTCAAGCTACAAAAGTAATTGGTAAAAAATATAAGAACAATTAATTAGGTAAAAAAATTATAAAAAAAACCACTCAAAAATATGAATGGAGTTTTTTTTGTTATTCTAAGGGGTTTTTAAAAATTGAATTTGATATAATTTTCTTTATATACATCAAAGATATAATCTCCTTCGACTAATAAAATTGCTACTAAATAAATAACTAAGAAAACTGCAGTCCAAACAACCGCTCTTCTTAAACCCATTTTTTCATCTCGCATATGCATAAAATCCCAAGTAATGTAATAGGCTTTAACAACCGTGAGTATTAAAAAAATCCAGTTAAGATATTTTAAAGTAAATAACTTATTAGTTGTTAAAAATTCAGGCTTTATAATACCAAGAGCTACTTCAATTATTGTTATTATGGATAATAAAGTAAATACTCCCCAAATTTTTGATTGATTAGATTTAAACTTAAGTCTTCCTCTAAATATTGCTAAATTATGATCTTGTGCCATTTCTTAAATTTTATTCTATTAAACGAGGTAAAAAACTGTAAATACAAATACCCATACTAAATCAACAAAGTGCCAGTACAATCCTACTTTTTCAACCATTTCATAGTTTTTTCTTCTTTCATAAGTCCCGATAACTACATTAAAGAAAATGATAATATTAAAAATCACACCTGAAAAAACGTGAAACCCGTGAAATCCAGTAATGAAAAAGAAAAAATCTGCAAATAATGGAGTTCCGTATTCATTATGTTTTAGATTTGCGCCTTCTACTATTCCTCTACCATCATTGGTAAGTTTAGCAACAGACTCATCTCTTGAAAGAACAATTCTGTCACCATTTTCATCCAAATATTGAGTTCTTATTAATAAGGATTCATCTGCTAAAAATCCTTTTGTAACTTCCGACAAGGTTACACTTGGCAACTCTTTTTCTGACAAAAACCAAATAGCCTCGTTACTGCTCTGTGTGGTTCTTTCTGAGTGTATTGAGACTGCAAAATCCCCCAATGCTACTCGTTTCCCATCTTCTTTTACAAACTGAAGAACTTTTCCTCCTTTAGTTTCAACAGCTCCATAACTTCCTTTTATAAAAGTGTTCCATTCCCATGCTTGAGAACCAACAAAAATTAAACCTCCGATGATAGTGAGAAAAAGATAAATGATTACTTTATTTTTTTTCAGGTGGTGTCCAGCATCCACAGCCANNAACCATTGTAACAGAAGAAAATATTAAAATAAATGTCATGAATGCCACATAATACATTGGGAAATTTCCATGTATAAATGGTATGTGAGTAAATACTTCGTCGGCTATGGGCCAAGAGTCTATAAATTTAAATCTTGAAAAGCCATAAGCGGCAAGAAATCCTGAAAATGTTAAAGCATCAGAGACAATAAAAAACCACATCATCATTTTACCATAACTGGCATTTAATGGTTTATTTCCTCCGTTCCAAGTTTTGTTTTCAGTGCTTGGTTTTTCAACTGTCGCGTCCATATAAATTAATTGATTTTAATAGGGTTCAAAAATACATATATTTTTTATCTAATAAAATAGAAAAATAAAAAGAGGTACAGCCACAAAACATCTACAAAATGCCAAAAAGCAGCGGCTATCTCAATCCCTACAGTATTTCCCGGCGTATACCGTTGTTTATAATGATTATAAATTACAACCAATACTGAAATTAGAGCAGCCACAATATGTGCCAAATGTAATAGCACTACTAAATAGATAAATGAAGTGGTAATGGTGCTTTCGCTTCCAGTAAAAAAATAACCATAAGAAATAATTTCTGAAAAGCCCTTAAATTGATATATGACAAAAGCTAGGCCTAATATTAACGTGCTTACTAAAAAAATCAATCCTTTTTTTCTTTCTTGTGCAATGACACTTTTTTTTGCTATCTGAAACGTAACGCTACTAATTATGATAATTACTAAACTAATATAGAAAGCTGGGGGAATTTGAAAATCATTTAACCAATCTGGGCGTTCTTTACTTACAATATAACCACTCGTTATACCAAGAAAACTCATCGATAAACTAATCATTCCAAACCAAAGCATCATTTTTTTTGCTTTGTCTAATTTAAATTTATAATTATCGCTTTTATTTTCCATTTTTAAATTTTTTATAGTACTTTTTTATCTAATAAATTTATCCGCAACATATATTATTTGTAATAAGGTAATGTAACTAACACTGACTAACATAAACTGTTTGGCAGCTTTATTGGTTCTAAACCTAAATAAGCAAATTGAAAAGTACAAAAAAACCAAACCAATTAAACCTATCAATACTCCAGATAAAGGAGTTAAATATAGTGTGCCCGTAACACCAAAAACAGGTATTAAGGAAGCTAATACGGTCCAAAGAGTATATAAAACAGCCTGTAATGCTGTACTCCTATCTCGTTTTCCCGTTGGAAGCATGAAAAAGCCTGCCTTTTCGTAATCATCAAATAAAAACCAAGCGATCGCCCAAAAGTGTGGAAATTGCCAAAAAAACTGAATCATAAACAGCGTACCCGGTTCAATACCAAAGTGGCCAGTGGCAGCTACCCATCCTAACATAAAAGGAATTGCTCCAGGGAATGCCCCTACAAAAACAGACAAAGGGGTTTTCGTTTTAAGGGGGGTGTATAAACTGACATACATAAAAATACAAACTGAGCCAAACATGGCGGTAATTGGATTTATTATGTACAACGATACGATGCCAATTATTGTTAGGCTCACAGCAATTGCAAATGCTGTGTTAATAGTCATTCGTCCTGACGGAATCGGTCTGTTTTTTGTACGACTCATTAGGGCATCTAAGTCTTTTTCAATAATTTGATTGTAGACATTCGAGGCACCAACCATAGAATACCCTCCGACACACAAAAGTAAAACTTCGGTAATATTTACTATCTCAGTTCCAAGTAGGTAACCAGCAATAGAGGAGAACAAAACGCTTGCCGACAACCTAACTTTAGTAATCTCTAGAAAATTATTAAAGAAAGACCTCTTTTTTAAATGTATGTTTATACTTGACAAGTCCTAAAATTTTTGATTTTGCAAATATAAAGCACCTACCAAAGCTCCGCAATAATTTTAAGGTTTTCTTAAATAATAATAACTTGAATTTTAGTAGTTTTGTTTTTATAAAAACAACAAAAAATGCGTATTAAAATTTTAACAACTTCCCTACTCATAACCCTAGGGTTTATAGCTATCGGACAAGATAATAATATCTCTAAAGAAGAGTATTATGCGAAACAAAAAAAGATGATGGAATCTGGCAATAATTTATTAGAAACAGAAACATCTAATTATCAAGGAAACACTAGACTAGTAAACGTAGCGCCTGACATCTATTTTCTTCAAGGAACTGAATCTAATATGGGCATCTATCTGTACGAGGAAAAATTTTATTTGATTGACACTCAAATTGAAGAAGAAATGGATCGTAATTTAAAAATTATAAGTAGACTAGATAAAAAGGCTTCCATTAAATACGTAATTTCTACTTCTAACGAACTAAAAGCGAGAAAGACCGCTTTGGGTTTAAAGAAAGACGGTACTTTATTTGTTTCACAAAAATTAATAAAAAGATCCAATCCCAACAAAAAAAATAATAGCGCAGGATATACCGGGACTTTTAAACCCGACCTAGCCTTTGTGGGTGAAATTGATTTAAATATTGGTGATAAAAAAATAGAAATTATTTCCATTAATAATGATGGAAACTCAATGGTGTTCCTACCAAAAAACAACGTTCTTTTTACGGGGCCTATTTATACAAACAAAAAGTATCCAAGATTAGATTTTGAAAATGGTTATTCTTTTAGCCTTATTTTAAGTTCTTTATCAAACATTATTGCACAAGCTAATGATAATACAATTATAATTCCTGGAAATGGAATTGTTGCTAAAAAATCGGATTTAGTAAATTATAATACAGTGATGACTAGAATCATCAAACAAGTTACTACTTTGATTGAAAACGGGAAAACTCTTGAGAATGTTTTAGCGATGAAAAATATCACCAAAAATCTAGATTCACAAGGTTTTGGAGAAGGCCCTGTAACAACTGAAATGTTTATCACCTCGGTTTATAACGAATTGGCTTTTGAAATAGGACCGGTAGACACCAGAAGTCCAGAGGAAAGAGCTATGGAAAGATTAAAGCAAATTCAAAAAGAAAAAGAAAATAAAAATTAATAAATTTTTTATTTCAAAAAAAAGCTCATGAACAATCATGAGCTTTTTTTTTGGATATTTGGATGTATCTAAAGATTAGATTTTGTAGAACCGAGATCTACTATTATAATTTTCGAGTTTTTTAGTTTTCTACCTGAAACAGGATCGGTAGAGAATAGAGAACTCCAACGGCAGTTCCTCGTTGTCTTCCGGGCACCATTTTTGGTAATGCCTTTACAACTTTAACAGCTTCTTGTTCTAATTTTGGATGAGGAGCTCTAGCTCTTACATTAACTACATCTCCATTTTTATCGATTTTAAATTGTACTGCGATTCGTTGTCTACCCTCTAAGCCCAGATCTCCAGCAAGCTCTGTGTTAAATTTCTTCTGAACAAATTTTTGTACTTTTTCAGACATACACTTCTTTTTCTCAGCGTTGGACCTCTTCTTCTCACACCCTGGATAAACAGGAACATTCTCAATAACAGCAAAAGGAACATCCGCAATTTCTTCATCTACGGCTTCCTCAATTTCCTCAATTTCCATAATCTCTTCTTCTTGATTTACTTCTGCGGATTCAATGATTGTTTCCTCGATATCTGCCTCATCTTCAATCACTTCAATCACCTCTGGAGCTGGAGGTGGCGGTGGTGGTGGTGGTGGTGGTATATTCATATCTGTGATAGGAATATCTTCTTCCAGTTCATCCCCTAGATTTAACATATCTTGACTTATTTCAGCCTTGTCATAAGTTTTATTTTCTATGGCCCTCCATGTAATAAAAAGCATTAATACCATTCCTAATTGGAAAAATATCATACTCCTGCGATTTAAGTCTGATTTCGGGTTTTTTTTCGGTTCCATAAGCGTGTGTTTATATTGTTGCTAAAATATATAATTTCTTGAGTATATAAAAAGAATCAAGATTTAATTCTGTCTTTAAAGTTCCAAAAAAGAAACAGTCCAATACTGGCGCCAAACAAATCGGCTAGTACGTCAAGAGCCTCAGCTTTTCTTGACCTAACAAACAGTTCTTGAGAAACTTCAATTATTATGCCATAAAGTAGGCAACCTAACAATGCTAAAAATAAAACTATTGGTTTTGTGTTTGTTAAAACGCGATCGATATAGGCTAACCATAAAAAAGATAACACCAGAAAAATAAAAATATGGGCTAATTTATCGATAGGGATATAAAAATCAAATAACGAAGGGACTTGTTTAGCAGGAACTAAAAAAACAATCGTCACTACGACAGAATAACTCATACAAATAGCAAACAGTAGCTTACTTTCCAATAACCTCCCTATAAGATTCTGCATCTAATAATTGATTAATTTCTTCAGGGTTTACAATCTTAATTCTGATCATCCATCCTTCCCCGTAAGCATCAGAATTTACTTTTTCAGGTGCTGATTCTAAATCCTCGTTAAACTCAATTATTTCACCTGACAAGGGAATAAATAAATCAGAAACTGTCTTTACAGCTTCTACGGTACCAAAAACCTCATCTTTATCTAAATGTTCATCTAACGTTTCTACTTCAACATAAACAATGTCTCCTAGTTCACTTTGTGCGAAATCAGTAATGCCCACTGTAGCAATATCTCCATCAATATGAATCCATTCGTGGTCTTTTGTGTATTTTAAATTTGAAGGTATATTCATAATAAATAATTTTTTATATTAGTTTCCAAAGTTATATCTTAAGGTAAACCCTCCTCTAATGGTGGTTTGAGGAAATGCAGTTGATATTGCATATTCCGAAAAAGAATGATCGTAATAAAATAGCGCTGTTAAGTTTTTACTCAAGGCATAATCAACGGTCAATTGTGCGCCATAAATTGTTTGTCCTGCTGTTGTTTGATTATTAGCAATATCTAGAAACCTAATAATTGTTTTATTATCTCTCCTTGATAAGTCTAATTTAAAATTCAAATCACTTTTAAGTATTTGTTTTTTACCCCCAAAATTTGTTCCTATTCTCAAATCTTTTATTCGATATCCTGCTCCTATTACAATTTCATTTCCTTGAATTTCTGTCAATAAATTATTTGCAAAACTCAATGATAACGCCCTGTCTCTTTTGAGCTCAAGTAGAATATTTATGGAGTTTTTCATTTCAAAATCAATTCTAATCAAAGGAGAAAATTGCTCCACTAAGTTGACATTAGTTAGGAGTGTTCTACTTTTAAAATTTCCAGCCTGATCGGTTTCTTCAGGATTATTGACATCAAAGTCTAAATTGGTTCTAAATTGATTAACTGTATATCCAGATCTATAACCGTGTTGTAAGGAAAAACGTTTGAAATATTTTTTGAACCATGAAAACCTCATTAAACCTGTGTATTTTAAATCCCAATTTGGAATTGGAATATCTCGGAAAATACTTGTGCTTTCTTTTTCAGGACTACTCCCTTTGTAAGCTGATAAAAACGCAGGCAGAAGCACATCTTGACTAGTTTTTCCAAAACCAATTGGATAGCCAGTTTCTGGATCAACTGGATAATTAGTGGTTCCATAATATTTTTCTGCTAATCTTTTAGCAATTGTTAAACGATTATTTCTAAAATCTTCAAAAGGTTCGGAAAAATTTTCATCGCTGGTTGAAAACGCGGTCTTAATCATGATCGTTGAAATATTAAAATTCCCAAAAACACTTGGTGTTAATGATCGATATAACTCATTTTCAACAATATAATTTTCAGCATAATTTTCAGAATAAATTCTACTAGCTGTAAAATCTATTTTTAAATCTCTAGTCGGAACAAGGTTTGCTTGAAAATCTAACTGGGTAGATTCAACTTCTGTATACTGTTCGTTAAATTCAGGGTATAATGTTAACCATCCGTTCCTAGCTGCTAAATCCCTAACTTCTGCTTGACTCCCGAAGGTAAATCCTGCCGTTGGTTTAAATGTACCTGCGAAACCTACAGTGGGGGTATACCCTGGTAAAAAGATTCCATTATTTTCTTGATAGTTGAGCTGTACCTTTTTCACCATAGTAACTAAATCAATCAGTACATTCATGGACTTTTCTCCAGTTGTCAGGGAGGTTGAGAATTCTGTTCCACCAGGACCACCGGTATTTCCACCAGATTGACTTGATTTGCCTAATTTGGAATTTTTATTTTGCTGTTTATCATCTTTTCCAGATTTTCCAAAATCATTATCCATTCCCCCTCTCGAATTATTTCCCGAATCGTTTCCAGATGCAACAACTTTTTTGCTTTTCTTTCTCTTTGTAAGCCCAATGTACTTATAAAAAGTTTTCATATCCAAACTTGAATTAATTCTATGAGTTTGGGAATTTTGTATGGTATTCCCTAAATTATATGTCTGGCTCGTTCCATCCTCGTTCAGGATTGGAATATCTAGGAATAAATCACTGCTTTTTTGCCACTGAAAATCTCCTGTATAGGAATAGGTAGCTCTAATAAACTTCAAGAATGGAACTTTATTAAATGGGATGTCATAATTAAGTTGAAGCGATTGAAAATGCTGATTTGGATCACCAATATCGAAAAACCCGTCCCATACTCCAATCGTATTATCTGTATTTCCAAAAATATCGATGTAATTTTTTACTGTGCGATTATTGCTAGAAGAAAAGTTAAACCTAAGTGATTTTGTAAGATTATAATTTATAGTAAACTGCCAATCGAATAAGAAATTTCTTTGGTATAAGGTGGGCACACCAATACTACCTTCCGGTAAGTTTAACTCTCTGAACTTTTGCTCGGTATATTGTCTGTTATAATTTGAGCCTACCGTAATATTTGAAGGCAAATAATTAAAATTAAAATCTTTTAATAATTTCCAATACTTACTTCTAAAAATAGAATCATTCTTTTTAAAGGGCTCAACTGGTTTAGGTTGGAAATTATAATTGTATGTACCTCCTAATAAAACAGTTTGTTCTCTTGATTCTTTTACTTCAAAACTTCTATGGTCTACCTGATTATAAGAATAGGAAAAGGTAAAGTTTTCTACGTCATAAACTTTTGGTTTATTATTGCCAACCTTATTTTTTCGGACTCCAATAAAGTTGATACTTTGTCTTTTTGTATACTCTTCGGATTGTTCCTGAATTTCTTGGCGTCTATTGGTATCTTGTTGATTATCAAGTCTTGTTTGAAGTTCTATATCTTGATACTCTTCATCGTATTTTGGAGTTATTAACTCTTCTGAACGGCCATAATTAAACGGCAATTGAATTCCCCATTTTTGAGGCAACAATTGCCCCAAATTAAAGTTGGTAACCAATCCATACTCTTGGACATCTTCTAAACTTCTTTGATTTGGACCTTGTTCAATAGAGCCAAATCCAACAGTACTTTTGCTCCCTGATGCACTTACGTTTGCAAAATCTGCTAAATTTACATCCATGCTGGCTACAGCTGCCCAACCTCCTTGATTGTCTAATTCTGTCATCCTAAGCTCATTGAACCAAGTTTCTCCGCAAATTTCATTAGTTGTATTGTTCCGAACACCAATCATAATTGTTCTTACATTACCAAAACTTGGATTTCCTTTTATACCAATTCTTAATTCATTTTCCGGACCAGAAAAATTCGGATCTAATTCGGATTGTAAATAAAATGAAGTTTCGTTTGGAACATTATTCGGATCTCCCAGAGATAAGGCTTTTACTTGTTGAAGTAATTCAAATGGAAGTAAAAGTCTATTTTCAATTGGCCAAATATCTTCAGGAGAGGTGCTGCCAAAAGTTGTTGGGTTTAATGGTAACTGAACCTCATAATAATTTTGAGACAAATCATTTCCTAACCTTACAAATGCAACCATATCTCCATCAGATAGCATTGCTTCATTCTCGATAGATTCAGTATGAATAAACATCTCTAAGTTTTTATACTGCCTCATATCAACATTGAAGTTTTTGTACACCGACCTTCCATCTTCTGGGTCTAATCCACAAGATCTTAATGATAATGATTGTTCGTTTTGTCGGATTATATTGTTATTATTATTTAATTGTTCTCGATAGACTCCAGGTGGTAAAACATATGGAACAGGATATCTGTTTTCATTTTCTTCAATACTAACAGTAAAATTTTCAAATAATGTGTTTCCTGTAGTAGGGTCTTGAGCATTCTCATCTAAAGCTACTTGATATCTTCTATAATCACCACGGATTAAATCCAATGTCCCAAAACGCAATATCATATCCTGTTCAAAATCCGATAAATACATACGCATAAATCGTATGGATCTAAAATCGGAAGCGCCATTTATAGAAGCATCTGGATCACTGATAGGAACTTTAAATTGAACCCATCTTACAGGAATAACCTCATTATTTTGCAGGGTTACATTTATTTCTTTTGTATCCGTAATATAATCACTGTTATTAGCGTTCATCCCAGGGAATACGTCAATGTTGTACTCAAAATAACTGTCAACGGTATTCATCGTATTATCTCGATTGATATCTTCTACGTCTGGCAAAGATGTAGATCCTCTATCGGTATTTGTAAGAACCTCCGGTGAATTTCCTTGTGTTCCGTTGTATTGCCTGTAACGTTGCACCAAATTTCCTTCTGCTTGTAAAAAGTATTGATAGTTATCTCCTGCAGGATCAGATAAACCAGCAAATTCGGGATACAATACTGCCTCTTCACCGTCATTTAAGCCGTCGTATCCGATATCTTGATTTATTCTCTCTTGTCCTTGGGTATCATAAACATAAAGTAATGATTGATTTGTTGGCACTTTTCCATATGAAGTAGGAATCGTATTGGCATCCGTTCCATCTTTAGGGAGTCCGTTTTCGTACTGCTTTCTTCCGTCTTTTAATACATCCTCAGAAATATTACCTAAATTAAAAGTAATCGTACCTCCATCGCTACCAGTTGTTTCCTCATAAAGAAAAGGATCCATCAACCAAAATTGGATATATTCAACATTTGACCTCTCAAAATCAGTAGTGGTTAGTTGTCTAATAATTCCCCCAAAATTAGAGGCAGGATTTGGAATTGTGTTGGTGCCGTTTGCAGCAGGGTTATAGTTATATTGACCTCTCTCGGTTGGAGAAAAAGCAAGGTCTAAAGAAAAAAGCGCTTGTGTTTGACCTTGAATAATATCTTGATTTGGGAATATTTCTTCTCTAAGAATTCTTCTTGTAAAAGGCGATGAAATATCATCAATAGTTATTCCATCTGGTCTTTGTGAACTGTAAAATATTGGATCAATATTATACCAAGATAATTTTGCTCGTCGATAATTACTGGCTAAACTACCATTACCTTGTTCACCTCCAAATCCGATTGGCGAACTTGACAAAAACCACGTTAGCGGAGAACTTATATCAAAATTAGTTTGAGCTGCTTCAAAATCATCAACATAGGCAGTTGTTTTTCCATTCAAATTTGAAACTTTAGGAGCACCAGGCATTAGATAGGCAAATTCACCTCTCAATGAAAAAACTGATTCTACATCTGTATCAATATTTGGAAGTTTATTTACCAATCTAGTGAGAAAAGGAACTTCGGTTGCGTAATTAGCATTAACGCCAAAAATAGAATTATTAATAGGCTCTGAACTAAAGGAGGATTTTTGAGTTAAGGGTCTTTCGTTTAAATTTAAAAACGTTGCACCCATTTGAAACTTTTCGTTAAATATATGTTCTACATTTAGTCCTGTGAATCTTTTTGTTTGTTGTCCAAATAGAGTGTTATTTTCGGTAGAGACTGAAATGGGGGTATTTGAATTAAGTAATGACGAATCTAAAATCTGAACCCTTCCTAATTGGTAGTTTACCGTGTAATCAACTCCTTCTACTAAAACTCTACCGCCAGCAGTAACTGTTACAGAACCTTGTGGAATATTAAATGCTCCAATAGGAATACCGTCTGCTCCAGTAGATTTGTATGTTCCCTTTAATTGGAACTTGTTTTTGTCACTCTCTTCTTGTTCTGCTATCGTTTTTGTTGACTCATACAACTTTTTAAAAACGTATTTATTTTGGTTTGCGTTGTATGTTAGGGAATTGTTGTAATCTTCAGAAGCATTGGACGGATTTTCTAACTTTTTAAATAAATGACTTCCAAAAGGTTCCACATTTGTAAATATTATCCGCCCATTTTGAGTGTCTACTGTGATCCCAGGAGAAAAATCAAAGAATCCGTCACCACCTTGTTGCGGATCACCATTGAAGTTTAATCGATCTAGATTAAAAACTTTAAGTAAAGGCGTATTGTCAACATCAGCAGGTAAGTCTAGAGCTGGATATTCAATACTTCCTTCGGCTGCAGTAATAAAATTTTGAGGAGAAGGATCAGTATAGAGGATATTCAAATTAAACCCGTCTCTTTCTAATTGAAAAGCTCCTAAGGGATAAATATTTTTCATCATAATATCCCAAATAGGTTCTTCTACATTTGTAATATTACTCTTCAATAATTTAACAACAAGATTTTGAGAAATCCCTTCAATTGGTTCATCATCTCCCTCACCAGGAATTGTTCCACCAGATGCATCTATACCGTCACTTGAAAATTCACCTACTTGATAAACAGTTCCATTTACGGTAAACTGGAAGGCTACAGCCAATACTTCATCATTGTTCAATCGCTGGTTTAAGGATATATAACCTAATTGCGTGTTTAATTTATATTCCCCTAAATTCAATTTTCTAGCGTTTTCTAGGGTTACGTAATCTAATCCGTCCCTTACCTGAAGACCACCAAAACCAGATTGTACAGTAGCGATATCTCGTATTGAAGGATTTAGTATCGAAGGCTCACTCCCTTCGATTCCGAGTGGATTAAAATCATTATTTCCATTATCCGGGTATGCTCTACTCGGTGCATTAATGAAACCCCCAGGCGGAAAGAGTAATCCAATATTTTCTGGATTTGATTCTCCAATATCTTGCAATGCGACTATATTTCTTACGTTATTTGTTGCATTAGTTCTGTTAGTAACCCAAACCTCTGTCCTAGTAATTTGGATATTTGTATTAATAAATGGATACTGAGCTAGAACCCGATCATAATTATCCCTGAAGTAATGTGATAAAAAGAAATGTCTATTTTCATCATAATCCAAAGCGAAAATATTAAAATCAGTAATGGTTGCTCCACCTTCCGCAACAACAGTTCTTGTCTCGGATTTTTGTTCAGAAAACACACCCGTAATTGTGGTTTTTCCAAATTGAACTTCTCCTTTAACACCAAATAAACTTTGAGCACCTTGTATTAAGGAACTATTTAATGGCATACTTACATTACCTACCTCAATTTTTCTGATAATATCATCTTCATTTGGAGTGTACTCTAATTTAATCTGGTTTTGAAAATCGAATGTGGATTGGGTGTCATAATTGGCTGTAATTTGAAGTCTCTCACCAATTTTCCCCAACAAACTTAGGCTAATTCTTTGATCAAAATCAAACGATAAATTACTTCTATTTCTTGGAGAAAAAGAGGGGTTATCTTGCTTTGTATAAAGCATTCCCAGGTCAATTTCAACACTACCTTGCGGAATAATTTCTATGGTATTCCCGCCAAAAATAGATTCAAAAAAACTAGAATTAACATAAAACGCAGGCAGTAAGTTTTTTTGCAATTCTTCTGAGCCTTCTTTTCTTCCATCAGCAGCATCTATTTTATCTTTAAAATAAGATTTCATTTGCTGGNNTAAGAATTAAGTCTCTATACTCTTCTGGAGTTAAAATTAATGGATAAGAGATCGAGAAATCACCAACCATTTGAGAGTAAATATACATTTCCGTAATTGGATCATAGGTATATAGATCTTGAATGCTAGTGGGAGTAGGAAGATCCATCCTTCCCATGGTACTTCCTGTACTAGTGGAATCTTGAGCGTAAGATGTATTAAAAAATAATAAGAGAAGACTTAGAATTAGTATCTGCTTTAAATGGCTTTTTTTTAAGTTGTATTCTTTCGCTCCCAATTTTTACAAATTTTTTAAAGCTAGTTTTATGATCATTTCCACGGAAGCATTTGCATCTTTTTTCACAATAGAATCACAAATTTTTTCCGCCTGTTTTCTAGCAAAACCTAAAGTCTCTAGTGCAGATAACGCCTCATTTTTATTAGTATTGTTTGAAACGGCAGAAACCTCATCTAAGCCATAAACTTTTAATACTTTATCTTTTAAATCCAAAACGACTCTTTGAGCTGTTTTAGATCCAATTCCTTTTACTGATTGTATAGCTACTAAATCATTTTGAGCAATTGCATCCTTTACTTGATCTGGTGTTAATGATGAAAGCATTGTTCGGGCAATACTGGCACCTATTCCAGATACGGATATTAATAATCTAAATATTTCTCTTTCAACTTTGGTTGAAAAACCAAATAATGTATGCGAATCTTCACGAACCTGTAAATGTATAAATAGCTTTACACTTTCAGTGTCTGGAAGGTTCGAAAATGTATGCAATGAGATATTTACCGAGTACCCAACGCCACTACAGTCTATTACTATATTGGTTGGGTTTTTTTCAACAAGTTTTCCCTGTAAATGGGTGATCATTGGCTATAAGGTTGATGCCTCAAATATAGTATAAATATTTGCATCTACAATCCTTGAAAATGCTAAAAAACAATCAAGATTAGCTTCTTTTATTCTGTTGTTAAATCTTTTGTTTTTGTTGGCCATCGACGACTGCAACAGCTACAACATTTAGGGTTTACTGGACACTAACACCTAGTTTAAATATACGAATAGCCTTTCTCATTCCATGCATTACTGGACCAATTGATGACACGTTATTTAATTCCTTTTAAAATTATAAATACTGTTTGCATAATCTAAATTTGGTAAAATTAATGCATTTACTTTTTTTTCCGCAAGTTTTGAAAACGGAACGTTTTTTTTATGTAAGTGCTAATTTATATTTTAAGAAAATTAATATTTCTAGTTAATCCTGAAAACTTAGCTCTCTTAACTGCACTTTTTTTAAAAATTTCTTGAAATAAATCTTCCGTTATTTCTTCCCATTCAGACTTTGACATTGACAATAATTTATTGTTGGGATTGAAGAGTGGTTCACTATGGGCCTTACTAAATCGATTCCAAGGACATACATCTTGACAAATGTCACATCCAAACATCCAATTTTCAAAACTCCCTTTGAAGCTTGAAGGAATTTCATTTTTTAGTTCAATCGTGAAATAAGAAATACATTTACTCCCATCAACTACATAAGGGTCAACAATTGCTCCTGTTGGACAAGCATCTATACAAGCAGTACAGGTACCACAATGATCGGTAGTAGGAGTATCATAATTTAGAGGTAAATCTAAAATTAATTCTGCAATAAAATAAAAAGATCCGGTATCTTTAGTAATAAGATTACTATTTTTCCCTATCCAGCCCAGTCCACTTTTAGCAGCCCAAGCTTTATCAAGAACGGGAGCTGAATCTACAAATGCTCTACCAGATACTTCACCTATTTCTTGATAAATAAATTCTAATAATTGCTTTAACTTTTCTTTAATTACAAAATGATAATCAGTGCCATAGGCATATTTAGAGATTTTAGGTGCTGTTTTATCATACGGTTCTTTGGAAGGAAAATAATTTAGTAAGAGGGAAACTACCGATTTTGAGTCCTCCACGAGTTTTGTGGGGTCAAGTCGTTTATCAAAATGATTTTCCATATACTGCATTTCACCATGCATATTCTTTTTTAGCCACTGCTCTAGGCGAGGGGCTTCTTCTTCGAGAAAATCTGCTTTACTAATACCACAAGAAAGGAAGCCAAGTCTTTTTGCTTCATTTTTAATCAATTCTGTATGGGTTGATTTAAAATCCAAATTTTAATAAAAATAAAATAATATTGTCTAAAATTTAAAAAAGACCCCCTTGGGTTGGGCCCTTAAGTTTTCCCAAATGTTTGTAAGCAGCTTCTGTCACCTCTCTTCCTCTTGGAGTTCTCATTATAAAACCTTGTTGAATTAAAAAAGGCTCATAAACTTCTTCTATGGTTTCAGAGCTTTCTGAAACAGCAGTAGCTAATGTTGTAATTCCAACTGGACCCCCTTTAAATTTTTCTATGATAGTGGTTAAAATTCTATTATCCATTTCATCTAAACCATGCGCATCAACATTCAAAGCTTCTAGAGCAAACTTAGCAATCTTGATATCTATAGTGCCATCTCCTTTAATTTGGGCAAAGTCTCTTACTCTTCTTAACAATGCATTAGCTATCCTTGGGGTCCCTCTACTTCTCCCTGCAATTTCTATGGCAGCTTCCATACTTATTGGGACTCCAAGTATCAATGCACTCCGTTGAACAATAGTTGTCAATAAATCAGTCGTGTAATATTGTAATCTAGATGAAATACCAAATCTAGCTCGCATCGGTGCGGTTAATAAACCTGATCGTGTTGTGGCGCCAACTAAAGTAAAAGGATTCAGATTAATTTGAACAGACCTTGCGTTTGGTCCTGACTCAATCATGATATCTATTTTATAGTCTTCCATTGCAGAATAGAGATACTCTTCGACTATTGGGCTAAGTCGATGAATCTCATCAATAAATAAAACATCTCGTTCCTCTAAATTTGTTAATAACCCAGCTAAATCACCTGGTTTATCTAAAACTGGTCCAGAAGTAACTTTAATGCCAACTTCTAATTCGTTGGAGAGAATATGAGCTAAGGTAGTTTTTCCTAGACCAGGAGGTCCATGAAATAGGGTGTGGTCTAAAGCTTCGCTTCTTAAGTTTGCCGCTTGAACAAATATTTTTAAATTTTCAAGTACCTGGTCTTGTCCTGAAAAGTCATCAAAAGTAAGAGGCCGCAATTTTTTTTCAGCCTCAAATTCTTCCGAAGTAAAATTTTCATCAGATGGATCTAAATATTCATTCATAGAAACAAATATACAAATCGAAAGGGAACCATTAATTGAATAAATGAAAAAAGCCTTTCGAATATCAAAAGGCTTTATTGGACTTGTTAAAAAGATTTAATTATCATTATACTTTAATGCATTAATTCATCTTCGTTATCTTGAAGTGGAATATGTTGAGGAACGTAATCTTGTCCTGGAAGAACATAGTCTGAATTGTCTTTATTCAACTTACTGTAATCATAAGACCAACGATGTACTTCTGGTATTGGGCCATCCCAATTTCCATGAA
>ENA-UZWY01000616-UZWY01000616.1-metagenome-genome-assembly--contig:-Day-2--50m-contig-616_pt2 | contig 16638 bp, 14 predicted proteins | sample MGYA00260341_ERZ794901 | MGnify/ENA metagenome assembly ERZ794901 | reverse complement strand
TTTAAGGAAATTAATGAATCAACAATATGAGTATATTTTCCTTTTTTCTTGTGTATTAGTGATGTATGGTTACCAACTATTCCTACTTTTAAATTTGTTAAATCTTCAACGTAATTGTTGGTTTCATCTGCTCCAACGCTATTATAGTTTGTATTTTGAGAAAAAGAAAAGTTACATAATACATTAAATATTAAAAAAAAGGTAATTTTATATTTTACTAAATTTAATTTCATAAACATGAATTTTGAATCTTATATGGCTAAAAGATTTATTAAATCAAAGCCATATAAAAATACCGTTTCATCTCCAATAATAAAAATATCAATATTATCAATTGTAATCGGAATTGTGATGATGATTATTTCTATATCATCAAGTGTTGGTCTACAGAAAACTATTGAGTCCAAGGTTTCTTCTTTTTTTGGACATATATCCGTTTCAGACTTTGAAAATAATTCTTCTTTTTCCTCAATAAATCCATTGGACAATGATTTTGATTATAATTTATTAAACAATAATAAAATTAAATATTTTGAAAAAGTAGCCTATAAATCAGCTTTGATTATTAAAGATAAAAGTTTTGAAGGAGTTGTTTTTAAAGGAATAGATGCAGATTTTAACTGGGAAAATTTTTCAAATTATATTTCTAGAGGTAGAGTTCTATCTTTTAATAACGATGTATCTAATGAAGTGTTAATTTCTGAAAATTTATCAAAAAAATTATTAATCAATTTAGATGATAAATTTAAAGCTACTTTTTTTAAATCAAGTTCAACCTCTATTCCTAATGAAAGAATTTTCAAAGTTGTAGGAATTTATAGTTCTGGACTTGCAGAATTTGATGAAGTATATTTTTTGGGTGATATAAGACATATTCAAAAAATGAATAAGTGGACTAAAGATGAGTTTGGAAATATAGAAATATTTTTAAAAAAATATTCTTACACAAATGATGTTTCTGATGATTTATACAATCAAACACCACCTGAAATAAGTGTAATGTCAATTAATGAAAAGTTTCCGGAAATCTTTAATTGGATGTCTTTGTTTGACTTCAATGTTTTACTGATAATAATTATTATGATTCTAGTTGGTGGTATAAATATGATAACAGCTCTTTTAGTTACTGTTTTAGAAAAAACAACAATTATTGGTATTCTTAAAACTATTGGAGCTTCTAATAAATCAATTAGATCTATATTTTTAATTAATGGAACTTATTTAATAGGCTTAGGCTTATTAATCGGAAATCTTATTGGGGTTGGAATAATATTCTTTCAGAATCTTACTGGATTTATAAAATTAGATCCTCAAACTTATTATGTGTCTGAATTTCCATTTGACTTTAATTTTATATCGCTTGTTACATTGAATTTAGGTGTATTGTTTTTTTGTTTCTTAATGTTAGTTATACCATCCTATATCATTACTAGAATCTCTCCATCTAATTCAATAAGAACTAAATAAAGAAATTTACATTAATGTAATAAGCATGTATATTATTACATTTGCAAAGCTATATGAACTATCACAAAAATATATTAGAAACAATTGGGAATACCCCACTTATAAAATTAAATAATTTAACAAAGAATATTGATGCTTTAGTTTTGGCAAAAGTCGAGTTTTTTAATCCAGGTAGTTCAATAAAAGATAGAATGGCTTTAAAAATGATAGAAGATGCTGAAAATGATGGTCGCTTGAAGCCAGGATACACCATTGTAGAAGGTACATCTGGAAATACTGGTATGGGTTTAGCATTAGCGGCAATTGTAAAAGGATATAAATTAATTTGTGTTTCAACAGATAAACAATCAAAAGAAAAATTTGATGTTTTGAGAGCTGTGGGTGCTAAAGTTGTCGTTTGTCCTACTAACGTAAAACCTGAAGATCCAAAATCATATTATTCAACTTCAAAAAGAATTGGAGAAGAAACACCTAATTCTTGGTATGTAAATCAATATGATAATCCTTCAAATTCAATTGCTCATTATGAAACTACTGGACCTGAAATATGGGAACAAACTGATGGTAAAATAACACATTTTGTAGTTGGTGTTGGAACAGGTGGAACAATTTCTGGTGTAGCAAAATTTTTAAAAGAAAAAAAACCAGAAATTAAAATATGGGGAATTGATACTTACGGATCTGTATTTAAAAAATATCATGAAACTGGAATTTTTGATCAAAACGAAATATACCCTTATATTACTGAGGGAATAGGGGAGGATATTCTACCTAAAAATGTAAATTTTGATTTGATAGATGGTTTTGAAAAAGTGACAGATGAAGATGCTGCAGTTTATACAAGAAAATTAGCTAAACAAGAAGGTATTTTTGCTGGTAACTCATGTGGTGCAGCTGTTAAAGGTGTCTTACAACTAAAACATAATTTTAAAAAAAATGATGTTGTTGTAGTTTTACTACATGATTCAGGAAGTCGATATATAGGAAAAATATATAATGATGAATGGATGAAAAAACATGGTTTTAGCTTAGATTAATGAATGATTTTATTATTAATAATTGCTCAAATAAATTAGATAATAATCTTTCACATTTAATACTCAAAAATAGCAACTCTTATAAATTTCACACTGAGCAAGATTACTACAATAAGACTCCGCTTGTTCAACTAAATTCTTTGTCTAATCATTTGGGCTTGAATAATATCTATGTTAAAGATGAATCAGATAGATTTGATTTAGACGCTTTTAAAGTTTTGGGTTCAACTTACGCACTTTATGAGATTTTAAAAAAAAACTCAAACATTGATGTGTTCTGCACGGCTACGGATGGTAATCATGGAAAAGGCTTAGCATGGGCTGCTCAAAAATTCAATAAAAAAGCAATTGTTTTTGTTCCAAGAGATACTTCAAATAATAGAATTAAGGCTATTAAGTCATATAATGCGATTGTATATCAACTTGATTTAAATTATGAAGAAACTTGTGTGTATGCATCTAACAAATGTGATGAAAATGGCTGGCAGTTGGTTCAAGATGCCTCATGGGAAAATTATGAAGAAATCCCATCTCTAATTATGTCTGGATATTTAACTCATTTTAAGGAAATTGAGTTCCCAAATAAAAGTAATTTTAAATCTAAATTTGATATAATTTTTTTGCAATGTGGCGTTGGAAGTTGGGCTTCCTCTTGTATTTGGTATTATCTAAATCATTACAAGGAACATCGTCCAAAAATAGTTTTGGTTGAGCCTGAAGAATCATGCGGTATTTTTGAATCTTTTAAAAATGGTAATAGGATGTCTCCTAATACTTCATTTAATACTATTATGGCTGGTTTAAACTGTGGAATTCCCTCCAAAAATGCTTGGGAAATTATTAAGAGCGGATGTGATGCTGTTATTAAAATTTCTGATGAAGAAGTTAAGAAAGCGATGAGACAATTTTATAATCCAATCGAAAATGATATAAAAATAATCTCAGGAGAATCTGGTGCAGCTGGTTTAGCAGGTTTAATTAAAGTTTTAGACTTCGAAAAACCTAATGATTTAAAAAAACATCTTAATTTAAACCAAGATTCAAAAGTTCTTTTGTTTAATACTGAAGGTGATACAGATCCAGATAATTTTAGTAAAATTGTATCAAAATTTAATTGATTACATCTTTTGGAAATACTATGATACTTTCTTGATTATTAGTGCCAACACTGGAAACTCCAAATAAAAAATTATCTATAACTATTCCCTCTAAAGTAAATTCATTAGTATCTCCAACAAACCTACTGTTTTCCCAAAAAGCTGAGGTGGTTTTTCTCCAATATATTTTATAACCTAATATTTTAGAGTTTTTAGGTTTTTCCCATTTAAGCTTCGTAGAAGGTTTTACTGCTCCTCCAATTTTTACATTTATAGGTTCTTCAGGACTCCAACCTAAGCTTGCTAAATTTATTGCATTTACTGCTGTTAATTTTTTTGCATATTTAAAATTAACACCAGAGATAACATCACCATATTCAATACCATTTTCAGTTCTAATATCTTGATGTTGTCTGTTGTAATTTTCATGAGCCTCCATTATTCTTACCCCTGCATATCCTAAATCATTAAATGGTCTGTGATGCCCTCCTCTTCCAAATCTGTCCAATCTATATATCATCATTGGATTCATCTCTGGCATATACTTACGAACAGTATTATGAATATATCTTGCAAGTTGTCTTGAATTCCCGTCTACTTCTCCACCATAAAATCTTCTTCTTTTAATAGAAACTTCCGATTCATTAGCTGGAGTGGGTTCAGAGAATATTCTAAAACTTAAATTATCAATTACCCCATCTACTCCTTCAATATTTCCAATCATATCATTATTTAATATTCCAATAATTTCCCAATTATTTTTTTTTGCATAATTAGCAAATCCAGCTCCACCGTATAGACCTTGTTCTTCTCCAGACAACCCAACGTATATGATACTATTATCAAATTTGTACTNNCTTCAATTACCCCAGCCATTCCGGAGGCATTATCATTTGCACCTGGTGATGGTGAGGTATAGTTGTTAGGATCACTGACTCTACTGTCAATATCACCACTCATAATTATGTATCTGTTAGGATTTACTAATCCTCTTTGAATAGCAATTACATTATTAATCCAAACATCTTTGATTAACCTTCTTTTATTTTTAATGAAATAATTTTTTTGATAAAAAACCTCCAGGCAATTATTGCAATTTGAGGAAATATCTTTAAAGGATTTCTTTATCCATCTTCTAGCTGCGCCAATTCCAGTTGTATTTGATAAAGTGTCACTTAATGTGTGCCTTGTTCCAAATGATACTAGTTTTTTAATATCACTTTCAATTCTATTTTCGGAAACTGAATCAATAATATTGTAATAGTTTTCTTCGCTTTGCGAATAACAGAACGAAGTAAAAATTAAAATAGGTATGATCTTGAAATAATTCATTCCTAAATTTAATGTAAAAATTTTTAATTTATTAAAAACAATATTTGTTTTCTTCTTTTAATCTGTCTGCAATACTGTTCTTTAATTTAATGACGTTAGGATATTCGTAATATTTTGTAAATCTTTTAAGCCCCATCAATAATCCTTTTTGTTCATCTCCTGAAGCAAAAGATACTATCACTTCTTTTCCTTTTGATTGTATTATATCGACAGCTTTATATAGATATAACTTAGTCATTGCAATTTGGTTAGTTTGAGTTTCTTTTCCAAGTCTATTACAATTTTTTTCAGTTCTTAATAGTGCAGATTCTGTCATGTATATTTCGATTAGAATATCTGAAACTGCTAACAACATTTGTTGATGCTCTTCTAGTTTTTCTCCGAATTTTTTTATTCCAGCTCCAGCTAACATTAAAAATACCTTTTTAAGATTTTTTAATATTAATTTTTCTTGAGCAAATAATTTTGTTAAATCAGGCACTTCAAATGATGGAATTCCCATTAATTCATCAGCTACTTTGGTAGCCGGATTGATAAAATCAATGTGACCTTTCATTGCTTTTTTGATGAGCATTCCAACGCTTAACATTCTATTTATTTCATTAGTACCCTCATATATTCTACCAATCCTACAATCTCTCCACGCACCTTCCATTGGAGTTTCTGCTGAAAAGCCCATTCCACCGAAGACTTGAATACCTTCATCAGCAATATTCTGCATATCCTCACTTATAGCTACTTTTAACAATGAACATTCAATGGCATACTCTTCTACTCCTTTAAGCTCTGATTCCTGAAAATTATTACCACTATCATGTCTAATCTTAATTCGATCTTCAATGTCCTTTGCAGCTCTGTATGTTGCTGATTCACCTACGTAGGTGTCCGTAGCCATCATTGCAATTTTTTCTTTAATGGCTTCAAAATCAATAATTTTTGTATTGAATTGAATTCTTTCGCTTGCATATTGCACAGCATATGATGTCACTCTTTTTTGAGCATCTAAGCAAGCTGCTGCTAATTTTATTCTACCTACATTTAATGAATTTACAGCTATTTTAAAACCACTTCCTCTTTCTGAAAGCATATTTTCAACTGGCACTTTTGTTTCATTGAAAAATACTTGTCTAGTTGATGATGAATGTATACCGAGTTTTTTTTCTTCGTCACCTAATGTAATTCCATTATCAGATTCGTTTGGAACTATAAATCCTGTTATGTTTTTATCATCTTCAATTCTAGCAAAAACAATGAATAATTTTGCAAATCCAGCATTTGAAATCCACATTTTTTGACCTGTAATTTTGTAATGAGTTCCATCTTCACTCAAAACTGCTTTTGTTTTTCCACTATTAGCATCTGAACCAGCACTTGGTTCAGTCAAACAATATGATCCAAATATTTCTCCGCTTGCAAGTTTTGGAACAAATTTTTTATTTTGTTCTTCATTTCCATAAAGAACTATTGGCATTGTTCCAATTCCAGTATGTGCACCAAATGCTGTTGACAATGAACCTACAGCACCTGATATAGTTTCGCATACTAACATTGTTGAAACAAATCCCATTCCCATTCCACCATACTCTTCTGGAACTGCTACTCCTAAAAAGCCTAGGTCTCCAGCTTTTTTCATAATATCTTCAGTTAATTTATAATCTTTATTTTCAAATCTCTCACGATGAGGCATAACTTCTTTATCAATAAAATCTGAAACGGCTTGCTTCATCATTAGTTGTTCTTCAGAAAAATCCTCGGGTGAAAAGACATTTTCACAATCAGTTTCTTTAATTATAAATTCACCTCCTCTAGTTATATTTTTTTCATTTGTACTCATAACAATATTTTATTTTAAAAATTCATAAATTCCTGCTGCTCCTTGACCTGTTCCAACACACATGGTTACCATTCCATATTTTGATTTTCTATCTCTCATTTCGTTGAACAATTGAACAGATAGTTTTGCTCCAGAACATCCTAACGGATGACCAAGGGCTATAGCACCCCCATTAACATTGATTATTTCAGGGTTTAAATTTAGTTCCCTTATGACTGCTAATGATTGGGATGAAAAAGCTTCGTTTAGTTCGATAAGTTCAATGTCATCAATTTTCATATTAGCTTGATTTAAAACTTTCGGAATAGCTTTAACAGGACCTATTCCCATTATTTTTGGAGGTACACCAGCAACTGCATAGTTAACTAATCTAGCAATTGGTTCAACATTTAACTCTTTAACCATTTTCTCGCTCATTATCAATACAAAAGCTGCACCATCGCTCATTTGAGAGGAATTTCCTGCAGTTACACTACCATTCATGGTAAAAACTGGTCTAAGTTTATTTAAAACCTTAAGATTTGTGTCTTTTCTTGGTCCTTCATCAGTATCAACAGTATATTCTCTAAATGATTTTTTTCCATTTTCATCAAGATACGTTTCTTCAACTTTTATTGGAACTATTTGAGATTTGAATTTACCATTTGAAATAGCATCAACTGCTTTTAAATGAGAATTTAATGCGAACTCATCTTGGTCTTCTCTATTAACATTAAATTGTTGTGCAACTTGCTCAGCAGTTAAACCCATTCCCCAATAATAATCTTCTTTACCCTGTTGGGCAATAGCATAGTCTGGTACAGGTTTGTATCCTCCCATAGGTATAAAGCTCATGCTTTCAACTCCTCCAGCTATAATACATTCAGCCATTCCAGATTTAATTTTTGCAGACGCCATTGCTATAGTTTCTAAACCTGATGCACAATACCTATTAACCGTTACACCAGGAACATCTTCAACTTTTAATCCCATTAAAGAAATTACTCTACCTATATTTAAACCCTGTTCTGCTTCAGGTGTTGCATTTCCAACTATTACATCATCAATTCTGGTTTTATCAAGTTCAGGAATTTTACTCATCATATGATTTATTGTTTCTGATGCAAGTTCGTCAGGTCTTTTAAATCTAAACAATCCTTTTGGCGCTTTCCCAACAGCAGTTCTATACGCTTTAACTATATATGCTTCTTTCATAATTTAATTTCTTAAAGGTTTACCTGTTTTTAGTATATGCTGAATTCTTTCTAGTGTTTTTCTTTCAGAACAAAGAGAAAGGAAAGCTTCTCTTTCTAAGTCTAATAAATATTGTTCATTTACAAATGTTGCTTTTGATAAATCTCCTCCACTTATGACGTAAGCAATTTTATTTGCAATTTTTTGGTCATGTTCAGAAATATATTTTCCTGCTTTCATTGTGTCAGTTCCAACCATGAACATTCCAAGTGCTTGTTTCCCCAAAACTTTAATATTTTTTTCATTGCAGGGTGGTAAATAGCCATAGTCCGACATTAAAATTGCTTGCTTCTTAGCTATTGAGATTTGATGATTTTTATTCATTATTATTGTATCATTATTTGGCTCTAAATAGCCCAAATCAATTGCTTCATGAGCAGAAGTAGATGTTTTAGCCATTCCAATATTTAAAAAATATTCCTGAAGAACATTAAGTTCAACATCATTTTTGCTAAATTTTTTAGAAGCTCTTAGTGCCATTTCTTTGCAGCCACCTCCACCAGGAATTAACCCGGCACCTACTTCAACTAAACCAATATAACTTTCACTGTAAACTACCGCTTTGTCACAATGCATAGTTAATTCACAACCTCCCCCTAGTGTAAGTCCGTGAGGAGCTGCAATAACAGGAATGTTAGAGTATCTTAGCTTCATCATGCTGTCTTGAAAGTATTTTATTGCCAAATTAATTTCATCGTATTCTTGTTCGGCAGCAGCCATAAATATCGCTCCTAAATTTGCTCCTGCAGAAAAATGGGATCCTTCATTTCCTATCACAATCCCTTTGTAATTTTTCTCAGCTAAATCAACAGCTTTATTTAAACCCATTAATACTCCTTGTCCAAGTGTGTTCATTTTAGTTCTAAATTCTATATTCAACACACCATCTCCCAAATCTTTAATTATTGAATCATTGTTTTCCCAAACGATTGAACTTTTATTTAAATTATTAAGAATTATTAAGGAATCTTGACCTGGTTTAATAAGAAAAGATTTAGAGTTCAAATCATAATAACTAATTTTACCATTTTCAATTTTATAAAAACAGTCAATATTATTATTTATCATTTCAGAAACCCATTTAGCTGGTTTATACCCTAAAGATTCCATTATTTCAACTCCTTTTTTTATACCAATTGAATTCCAAATTTGAAAAGGCCCGTTTTTCCATCCAAACCCTGCTCTTAATGCATCATCAATTCTATATAGCTCATCTGAAATTTCAGGAATTCTATTTTGGATGTATGAAAACATAGTACCAAAATTGAATCTGTAAAACTCTCCTGCTTTGTCAGTTCCATTAACTAATATTGAAAATCTATCAATGACTTTAGTAATTTTTTTAGCACTATTTAAAGTGTCAAATGATACTTTTTTAACAGGTGAATATTCTAAAGTTTTTAAATCTAGAGAAAGAATAGTTGATTTTCCATTTTCATCTTTAACTCTTTTATAAAATCCACCGTCAGTTTTAGAGCCAAGCCAGTTATTTTCTAACATTTTATAAATGTACTCTGGAAGCTTAAAAGTTTCTCTAAATTCGTCATTTGGACAATTATCATAAATTCCAGTTGCAACATTTACAGTTGTATCTAAGCCTACTACATCACTTGTTCTAAAAGTAGCAGATTTTGGGCTTCCAATAATCGGTCCAGTCAACTTATCAATTTCTTCAATTGACAAATTTAATTTCCCAACATTATTTAAAATGTTTACCATTCCAAAAGTCCCAATTCTATTTCCGATGAACCCAGGCGTATCTTTAGCTAGAACAGAATCTTTTCCAAGGAATCTTTCTCCAAAGTCGTTTAAAAACTCAATTGTTTTTGGCTCGCAATCAGGACCTGGAATAATCTCAAATAATTTTAAGTATCGAGGTGGATTAAAAAAATGAGTTACTGCAAAATTCTTTCTAAAGTCTTCAGATCTTCCCTCATTCATTAGCTTAATAGGAATTCCTGAGGTATTTGAAGTTATAAGTGTTCCTTTCGTTCTGTGCTCTTCAATTTGTTTAAACACAATTTGCTTAATATTTAATTTTTCAGTTACTACTTCAATAATCCAGTCAACTTTACTTATTTTATGTAAATCATCAGTAAGATTACCTAGTTCAATTCTATTAGCAAAATTTTTATGATATAGTGGAGCAGGTTTTGATTTTATACACCTTTGGAACATATCATTCACTATTCTATTTTTGACTTTTTTGTTGTCAAGTGAAAGGCCAAGTTTCTCTTCTTTTTCGTTTAATTTATTTGGGGCTATGTCAAGAAGTAATACATTAATTCCAATATTTGCGAAATGACATGCTATGCCAGATCCCATAACACCAGATCCAATTATTGCAACATTTTTTATATTTCTTTTCATTTTTATTCTTTAGTGATTTAAAAATTGAATATTTTTTTATTTTTGATTAGAGTATTAATTTTTTCAATTGTATTATGAAAATTTTCAAAAGCTTCATCTCCAATNNGCTTGATTGAATTTTAAAACAGCTACTCTTGAAGCGTCTCTATTAACCTTGCCTCTTTCAGTTAAATAAATAAGTACACTTCTCCCATCATTAGGGTTAGGTTTTCTTTCAATTAATTTCTTGTCTTCAAGTGATTTAAGTGTTCTAGATAAGCTAGTAGCTTCCATTCCCATTTTTGGACCTAGTGAAGTGGATGGGGTACCTTTTTTAGGATCAATACTTAAAAGAGTAAAACCAGTAGCCATTGTGGAATCGTACTTTGAGGCTTCCTCATTATACATCCTTGCAATTGCTTGCCAGGTTGATCTTAAAAGGTGGTCTATGGTTTTTTTTTCCATTTGACCAAATTTAATAAAAAAATACTATGCACGCATAGTATTTTTTTATTTTTTTTAAATATTGTTGTTTATCCAGTTTTTTGCACTTTCAAATGCTGTAATCCAAGGAGAAACTTCGTCTTTTCTGTTGTTTGGGTAGTAGGGCCAGTTCCAAGGGAAAGTTGATCTTTCCAAATGGGGCATCATTGCGATGTGTCTTCCATTAGAGCTACTAATTATTGCTGTATTATAGTCCGAGCCATTTGGATTAGCAGGGTAGGAGCTGTATCCATATTTTCCTATTATATTGTAATTTATTTCTTTATATGGAAGTATAAATTTTCCCTCACCGTGTGCTGACCAAATACCTAGTTTTGAACCAGATAAATCTTTAAACATTATTGAATCATTCGTTTGAATTTCAACAGATGTAAAAGTACATTCGAATTTATTAGAATCATTGTGATCCATTTTAGGTTTTATCTCGTGCTCAGGATGAAGTAATCCAAGTTCGACAAATAATTGGCATCCATTACAAACTCCTAATGATAACGTGTTTTCTCTTTTGTAAAAATTCATTAAACTTTTTTTAGCTTTTTCATTGTATAAAAATGAGCCAGCCCAACCCTTGGCAGATCCAAGAACATCTGAATTAGAAAATCCACCTACTGCAACAATAAAATTAATATCCTCTAGATTTTCTCTGCCAGAAATTAAATCAGTCATATGAACATCTTTAACTTCGAATCCTGCTAAAGCCATAGCGTATGCCATCTCTCTTTCTGAGTTACTTCCTTTTTCCCTAATTACCGCAGCTTTTACTTTCTTTAAATTATAGTGATTTATTTTTCCATTAAAATTATTAGGAAATTTAAAATTTAACGGATGCTTTTTAAAATTTTCAAATCTTTCTTTTGCTTTGATTTTGCCACTCTGATTTTGATCTAATAAATAGGATGTTTTAAACCAAATGTCTCTGTACTTTAATATATCAAGAATTATATTATTAGTACCAGATTTCATTTCTAATTTAGAATTATTAGTGACCTTTCCAATATTTATATAATTGATTTTATTTGTATTTAAAACTTCTTCTATTTCTTTTTTACCTTGAAAAACTATACCAAGGCTTTCGCTAAACAATAATCTTATTAAATCTTTTTCTACAAATTGGTTTAGATCAATATCTGCTCCTAGATTATTTTCAGAAAAACACATTTCTAATAGAGTAGTTATTAATCCACCTGAACTAATATCGTGACCAGAAGAAATTAGATTTTCTTTTATTAGATTTTGAAAAATATTAAATGTTTTTTTAAAATAAGAAGAATTACAAGAGTCGATTGTTGAAGATCCTATAAATCCTAATGTTTGACTAAAAGCTGAACCTCCAATATTAAAATTATTATTTGCCAGATTAATATAATATATATCTTGATTATTAGCCTGAAAAACTGGTTCAATTATATTTGAAATATTGTTACAATTTGCAGCTGCTGAAATAATTACTGTTCCAGGTGATAAAACTTCTTGATCTTTATATTTCTGCTTCATTGAAAGAGAATCTTTTCCAGTGGGAATGTTTATTCCTAATCCAATTGCAAAATCTGAGCAAGATTCAACAGCTTCGTATAATCTAGCATCTTCACCAGGATTATTACATGGCCACATCCAGTTTGCAGATAATGTGACAGATTCTAAAGCTTTTTCAAGTGGAGCCCATATTATGTTAGTTAGTGCTTTCCCAATCGCTAACCTAGATCCGGCTCTTGGATTAATTAATGCTGGTAATGGTGCGTGTCCAATTGAAGTTGCTACACCGTTTTTACCGCAAAAGTCCAACGCCATAACTCCACAATTGTTTAGTGGAAGTTGTAAAGATCCCACACATTGCTGTTTGGCAACTTTTCCGGTAACACATCTGTCAACTTTGTTTGTTAGCCAGTCTTTACATGCAACTGATTCTAGACTTAATACATTTTGCAAGTAATTTTCAAAAAAATCTACGCTGTAAGCCTTATCAGAAAATTTTGTAGTTGTAGTTTTATCATTCATTATAGTTTTTGGTGAACTTCCAAAAAAGTCTGATAATGACAAATTTATTGGGGATGTGTTGTTTTTTTTAGATTTAATTTGAAATTTTTCATCATTTGTAATTTTACCAACCTTGTAACATGGTGCTTTTTCTCTATCAGCTATTGTTTTAAGTTTTTCATACTTGTTTTCTGGGATAATTAATCCCATTCTTTCTTGAGATTCGTTTCCAATAATTTCTTTTGCAGAAAGTGTATTGTCTCCGACCGGAAGTTGATCTAAATCGATAATACCGCCAGTTTCTTCAACAAGTTCAGAAAGACAATTTAAATGTCCACCAGCTCCATGATCATGAATTGAAACAATAGAGTTTTCTTCAGATTCTACAAAAGCTCTAATGGCGTTAGCTACCCTTTTTTGCATTTCAGGATTAGACCTTTGCACTGCATTAAGTTCTATTCCAGAACTGTACTTTCCAGTTTCTGTTGATGAAACAGCAGCTCCGCCCATACCAATTCTGTAATTATCTCCGCCTAAAACAACAATAACATTATTTTCACTAGGCTTATCTTTTAAACTCTGATTTTCTTTGGCAAAACCAATTCCTCCAGCTAGCATTATAACCTTATCAAAACCAAGTGTTTTATTGTTCTCAATGTGTTCGAAAGTTAATACTGATCCAGAAATTAAAGGTTGACCAAATTTATTTCCAAAGTCTGAAGCTCCATTAGAAGCTTTTATTAAAATATCAATTGGAGTTTGGTATAACCATGGTCTTTCTTCATGTATCCATTTTCTTTTTTCGTCATACCTTGGGTATGATGTCATATAAACAGCAGTACCAGCAAGAGGAAGTGATCCTTTACCGCCAGCAAGTCTATCTCTAATTTCTCCACCAGATCCAGTAGCAGCTCCATTAAACGGTTCTACAGTGGTTGGAAAATTGTGTGTTTCAGCTTTTAGCGAAACAACTGAATTAAATTTAGATGTACGAAAATAAGAGGGTTTGTCTCCATGTTTTGGTGCAAATTGTTCAACTATAGGTCCCTTAACAAAAGCTACATTGTCTTTGTATGCAGAAACAATTTCATTAGGGTTTTCCTTAGATGTTTTTTTTATGAGTTTAAACAATGAACTTTCCTTTTCAATGCCATCAATTATAAATTTTCCGTTAAAAATTTTATGACGACAATGCTCAGAATTTACTTGAGAAAAACCAAAAACTTCACTATCTGTTAGTTTTCTTCCTAATTTATTTGATAATTCATTTAAATAATTTACTTCTTCATTATTTAATGCAAGACCCTCCTTAAGATTATAATCTGAAATATTATCAATTTCGATAATTGGCTTTGGACTTACAGAAATTTTGAATAAATTTTGGTCAAGAATTGAATAATTCTCAAAAAGCATTGGATCAAAGTCGTCACTAGACTTGTAAGGAATAAATTTTTCAATTCTTAAAATTCCTGTTATTGCCATATTTTCTGAAATTTCCACTGCATTGGTGCTCCATGGAGAAATCATGGTTTTTTTTGGACCTATAAAGTTTGTATTAATAGAAGCTTGATTAATATGTTTTGCTACAAATAACCATTCTAATTTTTTTAAATCAATTTCATTTAATTTAGTTGATGAATCTACGGCGAAAATTGTTTCAAATTTATCTTGAAAATAGAGAATCATTGAAGAACTTATTTAAATTATAAGCTCAAAAATATAAGAAATAAAGCAGAAAACTTCTCTTAAATTTAAATTTTAAATAACGATTTTGAATTACTTATTAACAACATTATTTATAGCTTAATCTAGCCATATAAAACCCATCGAAACCAGTTTGATTTGGACTTACTTTTTTTTCATCTTCTTTCTTAAAAGCTTTGCCAATATCAGATTTTAAAAATTTATCAATTTGTTGTTCGTTTTCAGACGGTAGTATAGAGCAGGTTGCATAAACTAGTTTTCCATCTTTTTTAATCAATGGAGCATATTTTTTTAGTATTTCTTCTTGTGTAGATCTAATTTTTTCTAAGAAATCTAAGGAAAGATTCCATTTAGAACCTGGATTTCTTTTTAATACACCTAAACCTGAGCACGGAGAATCAATTAATAATCTATCTATTTTTCCATACAATCTTTTAATAGGTTTATTATTTTCAATTACCCTAGTTTCAATATTAAATGCACTATTTCTTTTTGCTCTTCTTTTAAGTTCATTTAATTTATTTTTATAAATATCCATGGCAATTATTTGACCTTTATTTCCAGATAGAGCTGATAAATGAAGGGTTTTACCACCAGCTCCAGCACATACATCACATATTTTCATGCCATCTTCTATTTGAAGAAATGGTGCTACTAATTGTGATGAGGCATCTTGGATTTCAAATAACCCGTTTTTAAAAGCATCTGTTAAAAACAAATTTTTTCTTATAATTAACTTAAGTGCTTCGGGATATCCTTTTATTTTTTCAGTTTGAATATCTTCATCAGAAAGAATTGCTTGAAGTTTGTCAATTGTAGTATTTAAAGTGTTAGTTCTTATTATTACTGATGCTTTCTGATTTAAAGCATTTAGTTCCTTTTCCCAATTTTTTTCACCAAGTTCGTATAGTCCAATTTTGTCTAACCAATCAGGAACTGACTCTCTAAATTTTCTTATTTTAATTAGTTCATCAAACTTACCTTTTATTCTTCTGTTCGGTGTTTCATTAAGTTCCGGCCAATTTGGAAGTGGAATTCCTTTTAAAACGGCCCATACTGCAAATATTTTCCACAGTTCTTTGTGCTTAAAAGGACTTTTTGCCTCAGCAATTTCTGAGTATAGTCTTTTCCATCTTATTATCTCGTAGCTTGTTTCAGCTATAAATCCTCTATCTCTACTTCCCCATCTTTTGTCATATTTAAGAACTTTTTCAATAGTTTTATCAGCATACAAGTTCTGATTAAAGACACCATCAAGTACTTTAATAACAGCAACAACTAAATTTTTGTGAAGACGCATTTTACAGTTTTGCGCAAATATAGGTTTTAAACTTAATCTTTATTTGATAATTTAGGCTTAAATGAACTAGATAAAGATTTAGTACTTGAGTCTGATTTATTCTTTTTAGTTCTAAGTTTTTTCATCATCTCTTTTCTAAAATCATCTTCAATTCTAAATAACGATACTGTTTTTTTTAAGGTCATAAATTCCTTTAAATCAACTATTAATTTAGCTCTTAAGTCGATTTTACTTTTCTCATAATCTAAATAATCGTCAATAAATTGTTTGTATTGTTTCTCTGAAAAATCACTGCTATCCAAATTAATTTTTCTGTATTTAAGCCTTTTAGATCTATAAACTGTTCTTAATTTATCTTGATAGTCATTGTAAGCAATCCAAAATTTTGATTCATTGTTTGAGTCAAGATTTAATTTATCAGTTAGATATATCTTTTTAATAGCATCTATTTTTTCTGTACTTAGTTTTGTTTTAGTTATTTGTTTTTTTTGTGCATGTGAGAAGTTACCTAAAAAAAGAATCGAGAAAAGAAGTATTAAATTTTTCATATTAGTCATTATTTATAATTAAATCACTTGAGAAACTAGTTTCAATATAGTATTCAAGATCAAGTTCATTTATTTGTTCAAAATTGATTTCAAATTCATTAACATCAAAAAGGTCAACATAATCAGAGCTGGAATAGCCAATTAGTTCGTAATTCATGTAATCTAGTATTTCAGCTTCCTTAAAAGATCTTGATTCACTAAAAAATCCGTTAATAAAAAATCCGATAATAAGAATTGCAGCTATTCCGCGTAAAGCAAG
>ENA-UZWY01003668-UZWY01003668.1-metagenome-genome-assembly--contig:-Day-2--50m-contig-3668_pt1 | contig 16788 bp, 22 predicted proteins | sample MGYA00260341_ERZ794901 | MGnify/ENA metagenome assembly ERZ794901 | reverse complement strand
TACGAGATCAGTCGCTCCTGCTAAGTCAGTAACTAATTGGTTTGAACTATCTGTTTTTGTATCCAAATAACATGTTAAGTTATCAGTAATTTGTCTAGAACCTGTGAAAGAACCGATTGGTTTATCCACAAGACCTAAAGTTTCTGGAGTTACATAAGTAACATTATTAGCGATAGTAATTGAACCACCAGTAATATTGATATCATATGTTGTTGCATCTAATCCATTAGAAGATGCTCCTCCACCTTGTGCTGCACAAGAGAGACTTAATGTTGACAATTTGTTTCTTAAATAGTCAGCATCGTCTGGTCCTACACAGTCAGCATAGCTATATCCTTCTACATAAGTAGCTGTTGAACCACCTGCTGCATCTAATACTCCACTTGTATTGAAAGTACCATACTTAGAAGGATCTTCTAGTACTGTTGATACTTGGTCAATAGTTGTAGCATTTCCAGACCATGTTAATTGAGCAATTCCATCAATAGAAAAGTCAATTTCACACTGGTTTACTTGAGCTTCGTTTAGTCTATAAGTTGTATTTTCAAGAACAAAGAATATTGAAAGTTTCAATAATTCATGATGCTCTGATCTTACGAAAGATACATCTGCATCTGTTCCATCAATAGTAAGAGCTGATGCTGAAGTACCAGTTAAGGCTCCTTCTGCGATATCTTTACCAGCCAGAGAGGCCCATAAGATATTTTCAACCATATCATGGTCTCCACTTGTTCTCCAACTGTTAGAACCATGTTTGAAAGGTCTTACATAAGTTCCAAAAGACCATTCTGCGGGAGGTAGAGAATCATTAAAACGTTTTGATCCACGATTCGGTGTAGCACCTGCTTCGTTAATCTGAACATCTGTAGATTCACTTCCTTGTGAAAAACTATATCCGTCTAGTACACCAATTCTAAAAGTATTAGCATCTGCGCCATTACCTTTAAAGAGTCCTAGACCCGCTCTTGAGTTATCTGTTGTTGTTGTGCTTGTAACACCTGCTGCTTTTATTACAAAGCCAGTTCCACTTCCAGTTGTTGCCGATTGTGTACAATCATCATTGTCTGACAATGCATGTCCACGGAAGTTATTTGGAACGTATACTTCTGTAACCGCTCCAGAGTTAACTGCCTTAACAATAACTTTTACTTGATCATTACATGTGATAATATCACCGACAGCGTGTCCGCTACCTCCTGTAATTGTATCAAAAGCTACTGCGCAACCACCTGCTGTGTGCACTCCATTCACAGAGCTGACAAATACCTTGGTATTTCTCGATAAATTTAAAGCCATTTTGCTTTCTCCGTTTTATAATGGAAAGGGGTGCGGCTACATTTTTATGTGCCTTACCTGTTTCCTAATATCGTACTCGAACCGTCATTTCTCCAATTCCTAAAGGAGCGATAACTCCTTCATCAGTACTTATACTTCCTATTGTTAAAGAAGTTGCACTTTGATTTGGATCGACACTGTTGTCGTACACTAAATTATCATTATCATCGATGATTCTTTCGATATCTTCCATTAATAATGCTAATGTTTCTTGAGCATCATTATTATCATTAATATATGCTCTTATTGTTAAATCTAACAATCTCCATTTGAAGTCACCAGGTTGATATTCTCTGAATTCATCTCCTGCTACTACGCAAATTGCTGGATATTGTTCTATTTCGTCTAAAAATTTTAATCTTCCAGTTACATTACTGGATACGTTTGAATTATATGGGCTATTCCCATCAATCAACTTTATTTTCGCTACGAGAGCATCGACTACTTTTTTCCTTTTCGTTCTGCTTGCCATTATACTCTCCTAAGTGTAAATTTTGTTTCTAACTTTTGTGCCGCTAATTCTCTAATACTATTTTCTATTAGAGGTCTTGGATCATAACTAGAAGTATATTGTCTGCCTGTTTCAAAAACTCTATAAAGTGGACTATAAGTATAATCCATATGAATACCATCTCCTTTTGGCAGTGCACTAACAACATTTACGGATGATGCAAATCTTCCTGTTTGGTTTTCTAATCCAGGTCTTCCCATATTGTTTTGAACTTGTTTAGTTAATCTGCTATTAACAAAAGCTCTAGTCATAAAAGCTTCTTGTATTCCGCTTTCGTTAGTTAGTCCTGCTTCAACTTGATTTTTTACTTTTTTAGGTGTTCCTCTAAGACCTGCTTTTAGTACATTATGGGTTTTGAATCCCCCTTGTTCTTTTTTACTTTTAGTTCGAGAAGAGTTTTTTCTGTTTGCTACTGCTCCTTGATATCTTGTTGCATTTTTTGCAATCTTACTCGCATACCTTTTTTTCATTGGAGGACTTAAAACAATACCTTTTGCTATTGAATCTATAAAAGAGTCTGAACCCTCTCTTTCTGCCCAGCCTTTTCCGCCCTTTTTTCTATTAATTGCAAGTTCGTCTGAGACTATTTCTCTTATTTCATCTCGAATTTTACCAAGTTGTTTTCCTACTTCTTGAGAACCTCTTTCTTTACCTTGTGGCATTGGTCCATCTGGTCCTACACCTCCAGGTTTTTGAGATGCAATTTGATTCTCATACGCTGTTTCAAGGTTTGTTATAATTCTAAACGATCCTTTTGGACTGTTTACCATTCTTCCACCTGAAAAAACCACATAATCATCTACTGCTTTTAGTTCTATTCCAAACTCTTTTAATCTATTAGTAACAGTATTTTTTACTTTTTTAATAGTAGGACTAATTATTTCAACATCATCTAAAGAATCTATAGTTCCTTTTAAAGCGGCTCCTTTGAACCCTCCAATAGCATCTTCATGCCCTATATCAAATATGGATTTATAACTTTCTTTGCCCCCTACTTTTGTTCTTCCAAATTTTCCTAATTCATCAAATAAAGCTTTTCCTGCTCCTTTTGAAAATACTTTTTTTGCAATACTTTCATGATAATTATCAATAACAGAATAAATTTTTTGTTCCGCACCTTCTTTTAATATGAGTTCTAGTACTACATCTTTTCCCTTCTTTTCAACAGTTTGACTGAAGTTAGGAAACTCTTTATTTCCAAGTTTTCCCCATTCTGCAATAAATTCTTCCGCTACTTTTTTAATTTTTTTATCAAATTTAGTAGTATTAAAAACTAGTCCTGATGTTCTTTCTCCAGAAGGAAATGTTCCAGCTTTCTGTTGTTTTTGTACATCAGATTCTGATATTTCTATTTTCTTCAACTGATTTATTGCATCACTGTAGTTTAAGTTAAATATATGAGAATAGCCTTTAAAAAATGTTCTATAGTTTTTTCCTTCAAAAAATAGTTTAAAAATTATATCTAATTCACTATTTAAGTTATTTAGCGCCATTACTTATGCACTTTATAGAAATCTAGTATCCTTTTAATATGGTCTGGGAATCCTATATTTTCTCTCAGACTTGTAGATACAGAATTCTGTATCGAAGCTCCTGCTATTGCGAGTCTATCTTTTCTTTCGTCTTTCAAATAATATTTTACTAGATCAAAACATGCCAGTTTTAAATCCTCGGGTGTTGAGGAATAACCTGACCTATATGTAACTTTTACTGCTGCTCTTCCTTTTGGAAAAGCTTTGTCTGCAGTTGCAGTTGTTCTATAAATAGTATCTAGTTCAGTGTCTACTACGTATTCGTACTTACCACTAGAATCTGAGTTACCAGTTATTAGAGTTGTATAAGAGTCATCTTGTCCTGTTCTTTCTGCTACTACAGAAACACTGACAAGTGGGCTTTCATCTACTAAAATAGCATTTGTATAATCATCTTGAATATCAAAATACTCTGTTTTATCTGCTGAATAATAATCAACAAATGACGTGCCGCAGTAAGTTTTTACTGCTTGACTTATGGCTGGCACTATAACATTGATTTTCGCATCTTCGGTCACACCAGTGATACCTGCGAAATCCTTATACTGTTGTAATGTTACTAAATTTGCCATAATTAAAAGTGTGGGGCGATTAAGGCCGCCCCACGAATCCTGTCTAAGCTTAAATTAAGAAGCTTTGTACATGTGTCCCCATTTAGAAGTAGCACCATCGATAAGATCGGTGAAGCCAATTCTTTGTGAAGCAACAAGCACTCTGCGTTGAGCAGCAACTTCGTAGTCAGATTCAACGGTTACACCGCGTAATCTTGGTAATACGTAGTTTCTAGCATTAACAGCGATAGCTGCGAATTTAGATACTGCTGGAGTAGCGAACTCGTCACATAATAGTACTCTTGATCCGAATACTTGTCCGATTTCACCACTTAGTTTAGTAGCCATATCGCCTACTAAGTTAGCATCTTGGAATTCAGCATCTTCTAGTAGTTCGTAATATGTTCTCTGTGAAACGATATAAACTACGTCTGCTGGGTTAACACCATATTTACCCATATTTTTTCTCATTGAGAGAAGTTCTGCAGCTGTAACAGTATCAGAAGCAAAAGCAGTAGTTGACTGTGTATAATCACTGTCATTTCTTGCTAAGTGTAGAAGTCCTTCAAAAGAAGCTCCACTTGTTCCGTATACGCCATCAGCGTCATCACCAGCTAGGATAGCATTTTCGATACCTCTAGCATGAGATCTTACCATAGATTCTCTGATCAAAGGAAGAATAGGCATGATTGCATCTTCTTCTGTCTCATTCCCTAAGTATGATTGTGAAATCAATTTCTTAGTTGAAAGAGTTCTTTCAGTCATAGTAACACCAGTATAAGGTGCTCCAACTGTATCACCTCTAGTATCTAAGTTACCATAAGGTGAAGATCCACCAGCAGCTTGGCTAGAAGTAAATTCTGCATAACCTGCATCTGGTAAGATTGGGATGATCATATTCGCAGAAGTCATAGCGATTTCTCTAAATAGAGGAGCTAAGACTAATTCGTTTTCGATATCTCTCTCGATATTTGTTGAAACGATTTGTTCAAAATCAGCGGAAGAAACTTCAACACCTGAATGTTGATTTACTTTTTCCATCAAAGATTTTGCCATTGGAGTGTCCCATCCTTTTCCAGTCGCTAGACCTGCAAATTTAGCATCTGCAATGTCTGACTCGAAGGATTTCTTCCAATCGCCGTTTCCTTGTCTGTCAGCGAAATGTCTTTTTGAATCACGAATGTTCATGATCTCTTCAGACTTTTCTGCTAGTTGAGCTTCTAGTGATTTAACAACACCTTCTAAATTAGAATAGTTATCATTCACACGTTTCTCAACGTCAGACATTAATTTTTCAGCACCTGTTAATCCAGCTTGGATTACAGTTTTTTGCTCTTCCTGTTTTGCTTCCTCGGAGGCTTTTTGAACTTCAGCTTCTTCAGTAGCTTTTTCAGCTAATTCTTCTGCAGCCTTCTGTTCAGCAGCTTTAAGTTCGGCTTGTTTCATTGCATATTGAGCAACTGCTTTTTCAGCAGCTTCTGCAGCAAATGACTCAAGATTAAACTCTGGGTTGCTCTCAGGAGATTGTTTTTCTTTTGACATATTTGTCTCCATTGTGGCTTTCGCCGTACTTGGCTGCTCAATTTCAACAGCATCTGCTGAATCGTTTAAGTTAGCCGTATAAAAAGTTTGCTTATACTTGTTATAATCTTCCATATTATCGAATGACTTGCTTAGTCCAAAAGTTGCCCCTTGGTTGCATGGCACAGATACTACAGAAACTTCAAAAAGCTCCGCGTCCTTTATTTTATATCCGTCAGTTTCAGTCATATAATCAGCGTCCTTGACTTTGAAACCAACAGAAAAAGCTCCAAGGACACCGTCTTTAATTAATTGTGTTACATCTCCAGCAGCTTTAGATATCTTTGCAGATATTTCTAAGCCGTTTTCTGTAACTTGTAAATCTTTTGCACGACCAATAGGTTTGTCGTAGTTATGGTTAAACAAAATGATAGGATTATTTTTAAAATTTTCTAATCCACCTTTTGTCCACGCATCGCTTTCGATAATATCTCCAGCTCTATCCAATCCACTTGTGCTAGCAGAACCTTTAATTTCTACTCCGCCGTCGTCTGTATCGCCTAGCGCTTTAAAAGTGCTAGTCCAATGAAATATTTTACTTGACATTTTTCTTCTCCGCTTTCTTAGCTTTTGGGGCCGGGGCGGGAGCAGGAGTAGGAGCTTCTACAGCAACAACTACTGGATGTCTTTTCTTCATGGCTGATAAAACTCTGCTCCAAGACCCAAATGCTCTTCTAAGCATATAGTCTTTTACAGGTACTTTATTTCCATGACTTTTGTAGGTTGGTAAATCCATCTTTTCGACTCCTTCTTCGGCGAAAAAGTCAGATAGTGCTTTAGCCATCATATCTTTTGTCATAATTTTATTCTTCCTCTATTGGTGACGACTCTGGTGGTCGACCTCCCTCTTCAGGATTAACGGCAGAACCCGCAATATTTTGCGGTACTCTTGGATCGTCAAATCCGTCTACAGGTTCTTTGCCTATTGCTTCTCTTGCTTCATTTGGACTTATAATTCCAGTATTGACAAGTGTTGCATAATAAGCTGCTTGGTCTCTCAGTTCTGGTTGTAATGCAGGTATTCCTGTTACATCCTCAGATAGCGAGAATCCAAAGTATCGTTCTAATGCATATCCCATCTTTCTTACGATTGGTAAGATAGTTTCAAGATAATACAGTCTGTGATTGGGTCTGATATTTGCGTTGTTACCACCATCCATTAAGATAGGTGGTATTCCCATAGCTTCCAGTATAATTTTTTCATTTGCTGTAATGGAGCTTTGGAAATCTAATTCTTTAAAGTTAATGTTTGTTAGGGTAGATACTTCTAATCCACCGTCTAGTATAAGAGGTCGTCTGCCTCCTGTTGTTGGGTTGTACCTCATACTCCATGCTTGTAACATTCTTTCTTTAATCTTTTCAGAAAGAGTATTTGGTGACTTAAGTACTAAACCTGGAACTGCTCCGTTTTTGAAGAAGTTATCTTGAAAACTTCTCATATTGCTAAGGAGTTGCATAGTTCTATATGCTGGTTTTAATCTTGGTGTTCCTCTGTAAATTGAGTTAAAACTATTCTCTTTTATATGTATTATTTCATTAGTTGAATAGTCTATACTGTTGTCATATGTATATTTTTCTATATAAGTATTATCATCAGTATATATTGTTACTTTATTTGCTGGCAAGTGGTACATATGAGTACCATCAAAGTATATAAATATGTTACCATCAATAAGTAGATCAATAATTAAGTTTCTTTTAAAAGAACTAATATCCTGAAAAGGATTAGGCTCTACATTTAAAAGTAAGTTAACTTTTGATTTACGAATATTTTTTAATATGCTATTCGTACCAGTTAGTTTTTCCCCAACTGCGAAAGGGATTTCTGAAACATCGTCAACGATCATGTTAACTGATCTGTTGACAATTTCTAGTTGTTCATATGCACTTCGATAGTTTGTAATTATTTCACGCGAGTCTACGGTTAAACCTTCGTTTCTCGAAATAACATATTGTGAAGGATTCAGCTTTTCTTCGTCGCTTCTTCCTAATATTCTATCGTACCATGCCATATTTTTGTCTCTGCTTCTCGACCCAACGTTTTTGTTTTTCTGCTGTGATCAATTTGGGTCTTTTTCCGTATATTGAATGTAATCGTAAATGATGCTTATGGCAGAGGGTTACTGTGTAATCGTACACTTTCTCCCAGTTATCATCAATAAAGGACTTTCGAAGTGCTAGTATGTCTTGCTCATTCTCTATAGTATATTTTTCTGTTTTCAACCAAGTTTCTAGTAATTCAGTCAGTCCGTAATAGTGATGAAAATCTAAGTCTATATTGCTTTCGCAAATATAACAACTACTTTGTTTCTTGTATTTGGATTTAGCCTTGTCTCGTACATATTTAACTAAATCTCTTTTTAATTTCATATTTCTACTCTTAATTAGAATTATACCAAAAAGTCACATCATATGTCAAGAACTGTTTTTTACAGGTCTTATTAAAACGTAGTGGCTGTAGTTTCAAATGTATACAGTGCATATCGTAAAGCATCCGCCATGTGGGATGACATATTGTGTTTTGGTTTTTCTTTTAATAAATTAGGGTTCGGATCCCACTGGTATTGATCTAATGACATTTGCGCTTGCTTACAAGTTTGGTCTACAATAAGATCATCATTGTCTACAATTCCTGCGACATGACCGATTCCGTCTAACACTGATTTTTTCGCATTGATAGTACTAATATCATAATTTTGTGCGAAGTCGTACCTTGTTTGCTGCGCTGCAGAGTCAATATAAATCCAATCAATATCCCATTTATCAATTAATTTTCGTATCTCTATAGCGTGCTGCTCTGTAGTACGTTCAGCATTCATATATTCATCGACTAGGTAATACTTTTCTTTATCCCAGTCGTAAGCAATAACACAAAATGCTGTTGGATCTTTGTACCCAACATCTAGTCCTCCAAAGACATCCATTTGACTAGTATCTAGTTCTTTTAAATCTGCTGTACATTCTTCGTGATTAAATGCCCAGACTTGTCCTTCAAAGACATTAAAGTCTGCCATATACTCTTGATTAAATTCTGCCTGAGACATCGTCTTTCTAGCTTCTTCAATATCCGCATCTGATACTCTTGGGTTTTCATGGTAAGTAGCTTTTATACTACACCACTCTGGAAACTCTTCTGTCCACCCTCTATAGTAAAACTCTGCAAAATAATTATTTCTACCCCGTGGAGTAGATATAAAAATTGCTTTTGAGTTTTCTTTGTCTAGTGTAGGTCTGAGTGCGACATTGAAGGCGTCTCTCCCATCTGTTAATGCTGCTTCATCAAATATAATGAGATCATAACTTCTACCAACTACTGAGTCTACCTGATTGATAGAACCCATTCGTATAGTAGAACCATTTGATAGTTCTATAACTTTGTCTTTTGCATTGTCTCGTGTTACCTCTAAATCAAAATGCTTGATGAGATTTCTCTGTAAGTCAAATGATATTTGGGATAGTGCGTAGTTGGGTGACATAAGCAGTACATGAGCTCCAGGTACTAAACAAGTTAGCTGTCCTATAATATTACTTATGTAAGTTTTACCTTGTCGTCGTGATACTGCTGCAGTTATAAAACGATATTTGGGATTATTGATTGCATTGATAATTGCAGTCTGAGATGTGTTTGGGGTTACGTTTAATAAATCAAGATACCCTTCAATAGGTAGCTTAATAAAACGAGTTTCGGGGTTCATGTCCATTAAGTAGTCTTGCACTACGTCGGAACGGCTTACTTCAATCAATGCAAAGTCTCTTTTTCAAATAAGTTAAAGGGATCGTCGGAGTCAAAGAGTCCGTGTTCTTTGGATAGTTGTAGAAGATAAAGATAACCCCCACATAAATCAATAATTTCACTTTCAGCATCAGATGGAGTTATTCCATTCACTTGTCGTGTTTGAAGCTTTTTAAGAACAGCAGCCGCGTGAAGGGATAGACCCTCTAGCCATACTGCTCTTCTATCAATTACTTTTGGTGTTGTCATCTTTTTCTTCTTTTAATTCCAAGTTTTCGTTTTTGGGATGCGGGTGGTCTTTTCTTTGAACCACCTTTACCTGCCCAAAATACTTTGTTTGCCCAATAGGCTGCAGAAGATTTTCCTTTACGGATATTCTTCCCGTGTCTCGCTTTAAAACTACGTCTGGCTTCAGGACTGTAATTATGTCCCATGCCTTGCGCTCCAAAACGAATGATTTTCACTTTGCCACCAACTCGTACAGCTACTACAGCTTTTTTGGTTCGGTGCTTGGGAGTTCTTTTAGGTTTGTTTAACCCTCTTAGTCCTGCCTTTTTTAATCTTGCTTTTTCTGCTGTCGTTAGTGCCATTATGAATCATGTTCACGACTTTATTAAGTCGTCCTGCTTTCATTAATATGTGAAAGTCTTTGTGAATAATATTTATCTTCTACGTAGTATTCGACCTGCACCTTTCTTACCAAATCTAGCCCTTTTTGGGTTAGTAGTTTTGCCGAATCTTGGTCCGATTGCTTTCGGTGCAGAGCCATAGAATCCACCAGGAGTGGACATAGGAGTTTTTGTATTTACAAAGTTTCCTGCTGCTGCGTTCATGTCTCTAGTGAGACCTCTTTTCAATTTATGTTTAGCTAACTTTGATGTACCATGTACACTTGGTCCGCTAAGAAATCCGCCTTGTCTTGCCATTTTCTTTTCCTAAACAGGTTATCCCTGCTCCGTCCCATTTTTTAAATGAGTTCTTAATAATTCTTTATTATTATGAGGAGAGTTTAATAACTCTCTAAGCTCTTGTCCCCAATGTAATTTGTTTTCAAGAGCTGTACGAAATTTATGAGATAGATGTACTACCCCTAGTATTTCGTTTATAATTTCTGTTTTGTTCATGCTAGTCCTTTTTCGACTTAGCTAATGAATTTTAGCTTTTAGCTTTTTCTTCCGCTTCCATCATTTTATCTTTGATGTCTACTTTTCCGTCCCAGTTCTTATCTTGACCTGAAACAATGGCACAAAATTGTAACCATTTAATCTTTAACCATTTTACCATTTTCTTCCTCGTATTGTTTTAATAATTTATAATAGTTTTCCATGAATTGTCCTTGGGGTACTCGTTGTAAAGCCCAGTCCGCAAACTTAGCGTCTGCTTCTCTTAGTTCTTTTAGTCTTTTTTCGTCTGGCGACTGTTCGAACATTTGTAGGTTTACCTCTTACTCCCTGCTTTACGGCTCGTTTTCTTCGAACAGCAGATTTTCTTTGAGCTTTGCTCATAGTTTTTGCTCTCGCTAGAGGCACGCATTTTGGGTAGCCTTTTCTGGAAGTTTTTGCTTTTCCTCTACCACAAGGTTGATATTTGCCTTTCTTTTTAGGACGACCAATATCCACCCACTTTTCTTTGAACCATTTCTTTAATCCTGTACTAGCCACGACGATACCTCCCGCCAGCTTTTTTATATTCTCTGACTAGATATGCGTTTGCGTATGCGCTAGGATAGACTGCAAATTTTCTTTTTGTTTTTGCTTTAATTCTTGCATAAAGTTTTGAATTAGTAGGAATGTTTCTTTTTTTACGAGTACTTCTACTTTTTCTTCTTCTTGCCACGTTTCTTTTTCTTCTTAGGTCTTCCAACCTTTCCGCCGTAAGTTCCTTTACCGTAAGGCATACTTTCTCCCTATGTCCAGCGAGGGGGTTCCTCAGGACACTCAGCCCATCTTATTTTAGTTTTGAGGGGCATGAAACAATTACAAAGTTTACAAACCTTCCATCTTTTGTTTAGGTTCGGACACTTCTTACAAATTTTATAGCGTTCCTCGTGGGAAAGCTTTTTCTTCATCTAAGAGTTCTTGGTAGTTTTTGTCTGCGTGCTCGTCTTAGATTTGTCTTTCTAGCCATAAGTTTTTTAACTCTTGCTGAAAGTTCTTGTGAAGGTTCTGACCCTTCTCCTTCGACTACTTTTGTTGAGTCTGTTTTCTCAACTGCTTTTTTCAAAGCTTCTTCTATGCTATTACTCATTTATTTAGCTCTTTATATTTTGATTTTGCTTCAGCTTCAGAGCTATACTTAAATAGTTGTCCGTTTAGCTTGAAACACCAGTGTTGTCTTTTTTGAAAGATAGGAAGTACTTTCTCTATTTTAGACTTGGGTGCTCTCATATCTTTTGTTTTATAACCTGATTCCATTATATCTCCTAATGCATGCTTACTATAGTTGTAAGTATACCTATTCCGCCAATAATGATAGTTCCTGCTGTGGCAATCATAATTGATTCTATGCGGTTAATTTGTGATTCCATACCTTCAAACTTATTGAAAGCAGTTTTCCATCTTTCTGCACATACAGCTTCATGTTTTGCTAATGCTGCGGCGACTTCGTTTACGTCCATGCTTACTCCCTAAAAGTTCTTTGAAGATTTTTCTTCATATGTAAAATATTATATCAAAAGTGAGCAGAAGTGTCAAGTATTATTTTCTGATGGTATATATTTTGACTGGTTCCGACTTGCCTTTTACCGTCACATTATCTAAAAATTCGTAATCATATCCATCAACTAGACTGTGCTCAGATATGACTAGATCGACATCGTAGTTCTTACATGAAGATTCTAGTCGAGCAGCTAAATTTACCGCGTCCCCCAAGACAGAGTAATCAAAACGACTACTACTACCAAAGTTACCAACGACGCATAAGCCAGTATTAATTCCTGCTCCTGTGTTAATTTGGTCAAGATTTTCTTCTTTAAGTTTTTCATTTAGTTCTCCTAGTGCCTCTCGCATCTCGAGTACACATTCTGTGGCTTTTCTTTCTTGATCATCAATGTCAAGTGGTGCGTTCCAGAAAGCCATAATACAGTCTCCCATGTACTTATCTATGGTTCCGCCATGTTTTAGTATGATTTCTGTTTGATTATCCAAAAATCGGTTGATTAATTTTGTAAGACCTTGCGGGTCTTTTTGGTATTTTTCAGAAATTGGTGTGAATCCTCGAATATCTGAAAAAAGAAAAGTGAGTCGTTTCGTCTCCCCACCCAATCTCAGCAATGTGGGGTCCTCCTGTAATTTTTTCACGAGGTCTGGAGATACATACGTCCCGAATTGTTGTTTAATTTGTAATCTCAGCAAATACTGCGTAATGAAATTACGGAAACTTTCAATACTCCAGAATAAAAACCAGATTATGATAAGGCCTGTGACGTCAAACAAGTAAGAAGATTGAAACAAGTACCAGGCGCCGAACATTGAACCACCAATTAGTGAAAATATTACAGGCGCACTAATGTAAATGGATGAAACTGTTAAGGCAATAAGTAATAAGCCGAGTGTAAGGCCAAGTAGTTCTCCTGCTGGAGCCCAAGTAGGGGTAGAAGGAGCAGAACCATTAATAAGATTATGTAAAATATTTGCTTGAACTTCATGTGGGTACTTTAAACCTGCTGGAGTGGGTGTTGGGTTAACTACACCCTCTGCTGTTACTCCAAAAATAACAAAAGGTGCTTCTATTGGACTCTCTAATGACTCGAGTCCTGTTTGTTTGTAGAACTTTGTGTTCCAATCTAAAAATATTCTAGCATTTGCGTCTGTTTTCATTAAAGGGTAGCTAGGAACCCTTATCCAATCAATACCTTCTTGTGTTGTTTTTAGCTGGTACGAAGGATCGTTTACTGCGAGTCTTAAGAGTTCCAAGGCGAAAGCTGGGTAAAGTTTTGACTGCACGTTTACGACTAGGGGAATACGACGAGTAACCCCGTCTATTTCCGGCGTAGCGGTTACTAGCCCTAAGCCCTTTCTGTTTAACTCCAGAATAGACTCTGTACGTAAAATTCCTTGGTACTGATATAGCCATGGTAATGGATCCTCGCCCAGTTGGGCTGTGCCTACATGTAGGCCTTGCTCAGATGTTTGAGCGGATGCTGCTGATGCTAGTACTGTTGGTATTTTGCTCATAGCACTGCTAAATAAATTGTCATTTTCTTTGCCTCGAATATCTGCATCGGGCATTAAGACTGTAATTCCTGGAACTGCACTTGTTTTTTGTATTAGTTCCGCATATATACTTCTTGGTAGTGGATATCCTTCGTAAGCTTTTACTAAGTCTTCATCCAAGTCTACAATAAGTATATTTTCATTTTGTACTGGTTCAGTGGACATGATAAGAGTATCATACCCTTTCAATTCTAAATATTGAAATGGATATGGATTCCAAATAAATAAAGCAACTAATCCAGCTGCTGTGAGTAGTCGTATCATTGTTGCCTTATAATTATATTAGATGTTCCGCCCTTATTAATAGTAATAAGGTACTCTTTTCCATCTTGTGAAATAGTAATATTTGTACCTGCTTGTGAGTCGACAACAACTTTTGCAAAGTCATTTACTTGTCGTTGTACACTTACTGTTTGTGCATCTACAATAGTAATAATCTGTGTGGTTGGGTCTTGCCCAATAATTGTTCCCTCGATCTCTGTTTTTCCTACTGCTACTGGCGCTTTCTTTTCGTTTCCTTGCCTTAGTTTGTCGAGTTCTTCTATAACTTCTAGTAAATCTTCGAAGAAGTTAACATCTAAGAAATTAATGTCGAGTTCTGTAAATTCTAAATCTTCTTCTGCTAGAACGTCTTCGCTAAGTAGGTCGATATCAAGATCATTAAAATCTAAAAAGTCTGCTTTTTGTACATTATTGACATCTTCTTCAAACACTTCTTTTTCAGGAGGTGTAACAATAAGCATATTGTCAATTAAGTCTAATGTAATATCGAGTATTACTGGTTTTGCTGGGGCTGTTTCCCAGACTGAGGTAGTGGTACTCTCATACGGTTTGTTAAGAACGACAAGTCCCGCTGCGGTCTCCACTGTAATTTCACCCGAAGATATACCATTGAGATCAGGTAAAAGAATAACCAGACTCCTACCCAGCTCATCAACAGTAACAGTAAAATCAGTTCCTCGAATCCCAATTTGAGAAGTCGGAGTGTTGATTTTAATATTCTCTTTGTTAATTCCACCTATTTTCCCCGAAATGAATCTTGCAGTGCCCGAAGCGAATGTAAGTCCGATCTTAGACTTATTAGGATCTGGATCAAATATAACTTCATCAAGTATAAGTTTCGAATGCTCAGTAAGACGAACGACAGAGTCGTCAATGAAAGTAAGGCCAACCCTACTATTAGCAGTTCTAACGTCGTCATATGATTCTACTCCTAATTTTAGTTCTGCTGTAAGAGATTCGCCTGATCGATTGACCAGGGCTTCTCCCTTTAGTTCGCTTATGCTGCCTATATCAGCAGCTTGTAGATGTAGCGTTATCAGACTGATAAACGCAAATAGTTGCTTCGCTTCCACTTGATCCACTCGTTGTCATTTGTAAGTTTAAGTAATCAACAGCACTAGTTGACTGTTGGTCGATTGTATAGTCAACATAATCTCCATCTTGATCTAGTATGAATGTATGTCCAGATGAGTTGACAGCATATCCGTCTGCATCATAATCGATGCTTCCATTATCTCCATTAACATCTACATTGAATGTAACGTTATCTGAATCAATAGCAGTAACCCAAGTATTGTAATCTCCACTAATTACTGCATCATAATCTAAGTTTGCTGCAGTATCATTGTTTGCAATATTTACAGTTAAGTTATTTGTACTACCTGTAATTGTAACATCCATCTCGCCATTATCAGAAACATTGCTTCCATCTGGATCATATTGAATATCAAATTCATTACTAGAGCCAGTAAATGTATAGTTACCTGTAAAAGATGCAGAGTCGATATCTCCTCTAAAAATGTTACTATCTCCAACTTGGTTAATATCAATAGTTTGACTATTACCTGTTAATTTAAAATCACTCACAGGATTTGATCCTGAAGCTCCTTCATTACCTTCTACAGTATTTCCTGATCCAATCTGATCGATTTCAATTTGAGCGTTTGTACCACTCTGTGTTATAAATACTTCATTGTCAGCTGCGCTTGCAAAGATTGTAAATACTGCCATAAGTATTAATATTAGATTAGCTCCCACTAATTTCATTTTCTTCCCCTATTAGTACTGTGTCCCAGTACCCTCTTTTCTCTCCTTCGTAGATTATTTCTAAAACTCCCGTCTCTAAAGCTTTTTGAAGTGCGATAGTTACGCTTTCGTTCTTCGTCACTCCATTTTCAACTTCAACTAGTTCAGTTCCAAGTTCTATGAATCTGAACACATCTTGTGATACTCCGACCGAGAGAATAGTCTTTGTAACAAGTGTTTCCATAAGAACCTCTCCGCTACTAACAGATACAACTCTTATTGAAATGGATACGGTATCTTCACGATATTGTTTCTGTGCCCCAATACCTAAATATCTTGCCCCGATACCTCCTGTTTTTAAATTGGTGTCATATCCAATAACACCACCAGTAAATATTAAACCTGCAAACAACAATGGTAATACAGGTTCTTTTTCATCCAAACTATTTCTAGTAGAACGAATTAATTGTCTTTCTTTTGTAAGATGATCTAACCCAGCTCTTTCGACAACTTTGAAAAACTTTCCTTCTCCTGCGTGTTTTACTGCTCTTAGTAATAAACTTGCAGGATCCATTGTTACTGCTGTGCTGAACAATGCAAAAGTACTGTTACTCTTTCTTTGACCTGTTAAGTCTGGAAAGCTGTATATTGCTACAACAGGTGCAGGATTAGTTAGTCTCTTAATATTTGTAAGTTCAGCATTATGTAAAGTACTAATTACAGCACCTTTTTCAATAGTAGTATGTCTGTTATTGTTTATAAAATCTCTGACATCCTTTCCAGGAGCCAACATACAACTAGCCGTCAGAGTCGAGACTAAAATCGCCGAAACTACCGATTGGTATAATGATTTCTGTAACATTTCCTTCCTCATCTGTGACTTTGAGTGTGACTGTCACTCCATCGCTGCTATATTCTATTATGTTTCCTTCTAACTCTATGACGCCTGATGCCTCTGTTCCTATTCCGTCTGCAAATAGATTGTCTACCAAGTCTCTACTAAGTTGTGAGTAAATTCTTGATTCTAAATTTTTCATAAATCTAGCAAGAGTTGTATTCTGTGCATCTCTTTTTAATTCATCAAGTGCTGCTTGTACGGCTGCTTTAGCATCATCCTTTCTACTTGTTTCCTGATTTTCTATAGTTAGATAATGTGCGGAAACACCTTGTCCATTGAACGAAGGGCTTTTAAATTTATGTACCATTTCATCTGCAAATAGTACTTGGTTTAGCCCAAAGCCTATAAATGCGGCTAAGACTATCCATTTAATTGCTGTTCCCATACCTCCTCCAAAGTCGTCTT
>ENA-UZWY01003270-UZWY01003270.1-metagenome-genome-assembly--contig:-Day-2--50m-contig-3270_pt1 | contig 16888 bp, 12 predicted proteins | sample MGYA00260341_ERZ794901 | MGnify/ENA metagenome assembly ERZ794901 | reverse complement strand
GATAAATCACCGATATCAACATCAGTCCCATGCTGTGCAATAAAACGACCTTCTCGAAGTTCTAGAGAGCGCTCACAAAATGAGGCTACTTCTCGGTTGTGAGTGACTAAAAGAAAGGCCACATCACTTTCTACGTGAAGCTGTTTGAATAATTGTAAAACTTCTCTACTTGTTATTGGATCTAGTGCTCCTGTTGGTTCATCAGCTAAAATTAACTTTGGACCCGTAATTAAGGCTCTAGCGATTGCAACTCTTTGTTGCTCACCCCCAGAAAGTTCTTCTGGCATTCCGTATGATCTTTCACCCATACCGAGTTTATCAAGCAGTGCCTGTGCTTTTGGTCGGGCCCTTCTAGCGAGGATACCCTGATGAATAAGAGGCTGAGCAACATTATCTAGTGCGTTAAGATGAGGGAGTAAGTTAGCATCTTGAAAAATGAAAGAAACTGTCTCCTGTCTTAACTTAACTAACTGCTTACCAGTCAACCTAGTCATTCTAGTTCCGGCTAACTCTACTGATCCTGCTGATGGTTTCATTAATCCACCTAAGCATTTGAGTAGCGTTGACTTACCCGATCCTGATGGACCTACTACAGCCACAGCCTCACCTTCAGTTATGGAAACACTTAGACCTCTGAGGGCAACTACGTTACCATCTTCTGCGTTCGATTCATATATGTGATAAATAGAGTTTGCACGTAGTATTTCATTTGGTTTATCAGACATTTTACTCACCCTTTAGTACTGTAGCCAAATCAGAGTCAAGTGCTCTTCTAGTTGTAAATAATAAAGATATAATTACTGCAATTAGAACCAATCCATTTACGGCAATAATTTCGAACCAAGGCCAGACTAAATCTCTGTCAATAGGGTTGCTCTGACCAAGGAATAATTGGAAAATAAATCCAAATACACTAAAGAATCCATTGAATGATTCTGAAACAGCCAAACCAAGTGTGACTCCTAAAACCATACTTACTAGGAGAATTGACATAATCTCGAAAAGCACTAGTCGAATCACCTGATTTGGACTTGCTCCTATTGCTTGTAATATTGCCAATTCTCTTTTTCTCTGACTCAATACTAGAGAAAGGAACACGAATGCTGAAGAAATCGATGCTAAGGCAGCTACTACGAACATCATACTTAGTAATCCAGGTGTACCAAATATCAAACCACCATTACGCTCATTATCTTCGTGGGCGGTAGACCAATCAGATGCTGATATTACTCCACTGTTACTCTTAATGTCCGCACTCAATAATTCCAATGCTTTGGAACAGCCATTTTCATTCTCGTCACATAATTCAAACATCCATATTGAAGATGTATGAGAATCAACAACTTGGTCACCAACAAGTTCTCTATACGAACTCTCTCCAATGACTATCGCCGAAGAAGCTTCAATCGAAGTAATTCCTGGGACCCATTGATGACGACCTGCATAATTGACCGTAGATTCTGTTGTTCCTGTTTCAACGGGAAGTCCCAACTCATTCAACTCATATGTAGTATATACTAATGTGAGTGATTTTCCTATTGATGGATCATCTAGAGAATTACGGGCATCAGAACCGGCAGTATAACCACCAAGTCGCCATGTTTCTGAAATCTCATCAATATCATCTCCAGGAATTGCCTGAGAATCCCAAATTAATGTATTTTCGTGGCCATCAAATACAACCCAAGTTAGTAACATGATTCCTTCATCCTTAGTCTGAGTGAGTGTTCTAGCTACAGAAGTCATTGAAGATATGTCGTTGATGTCGTTATCTCCAATTGAATTTATTGAAAGCATGATTTTATTTCGAGCTTCTTCTTCTGTCAGAGAACTATCAAATTGGACCATCAAATCGGCACCGTTCTGAGCATTAGTTGTCCTTTCGTCGACTATTGTACCTGTGTGACCCTGGACAGCAGCTAGAGTTACTATAGACAATGTCAACAAAAGAATCAACGACAAACGACTTACAGACGAACTCGAACCAGAACCACTCAGTCCCCTGCGTATGTCTGAAATTGCTGGTGACCAACCAAATAAACGATTTAGGATTTGAGGGCCTGCTGCTCCGATTTGAGATAGAACTAGTGCGCCACCTATCCAAAGGAAGAATGGCCCTAGTAGTAGAAGAATTGCATTAAGAATGAAATTAGTGATGAGCCCCCCGCTTCCTACTGGTCCATACCCGCCATTGGATTGAATCCAACTCTCGATAAATGCAAAGATGCCAATAACAAAGGTTAACCAATGCAAAATGTAGAGAGGTTCTCTTTCATTCCTGACTTTTCTTACACCTTCATCAATTTCCATATTGAGGAATCTTTTGGTCGTTACTGTACCTCTCCAGTAGGCAAATGCTAGAGTAAGCATTCCTACTGATATTGTTGCGGTTACACTGAGGATTGGATCTACACTGAAATCTCCTTCCTCAGTAAATCTAAGAAATCCAACGGCTCGGAGTACTATTTCAACAGCGCCTGTAGCAAAAAGATATCCCAATCCCCATGCTACAGAACCAATTGCTAGAACTTCAATCATCATCATCCTAGACAAAGTATCTTGAGTACCTCCAATTACTCTATGAATTGCTACCTCTCTTCTTCTTTGTTCTAAAGAAAGTTGTAGCCCATAAAGTAATACAATAAATGAAAGTGCTACTATCGGTATCACCAGAATATAATCGAATACTTGTATGATGCCTAAGAAAATATTAAGGAAAGTTATTGAGCCAGATATTAGATCTACATATTCGACAGAAATTAAAATAGTTTCGGAACCATTACTAACCTCAAAATAGCGTGGAACTGAAGATTTTTCGGTACCTGTTTCATTCCCATTTGAATCATATACGGGAACAAATCCTTCGGTTGATTCTAGATTTTTTTGTAAGTCACTAAGCCAATTTGTTGCATCACGAGTTGAAGATGTTGGAAGCTGAGTCCGATCTACAGATACACCCAAATATCCATGATCATTCTGCATAAGTATTGTTTTCTGTTCATCAGTAAGTACAGAATCTGTAACCATTAATGGATTAAAAAGTAATGTTGGATTCCCAAAACTCTCTTCATAAATTGCTGCCAGTGTTAAATTAGTAACTGTGATAGTGTCTTTACAGAATAATCTTTCAACCTCATAATTAGGATCAAGAATAGTATTACATTCTTCAAATGCCTCTACAGCATCGCGAACCTCATAAGTTTCTGTTACATAAGAAAATGTTAGACTATCTATTTTCTCACCTATATCAATACCTGCGGCGCTTGCTATTTTTGATGGCAACACAATTGACCTATTGGTTTCAGCATCAAGTGCAGTAGAAGGCCAATCTCCGAATATTATTGAATCAGCATGTCTCTTACCAAGTTCACCGTCCCAAATTCCATCTCCATAGAATCTTATTGTACGCTGATCATTAATTGGTGGACCATTTTCTGATGCTTCGATATAATCCCAACTTATATTTGACCAATCAGAATTTGTACTATTAATTAACTCAACATTCAACGGCTGAGGATTGGCGAAATCAGGGTCAAAAAATCCAGAAACACGTATCCCCTGACGTCCAAAGACAAGGCCACAGTCTGAGAATTCTTCTCTGTCAATAATATCTTCACAAAATGACTCCCAGACGGATGAATCATTAGTTCGGCCTTCCCAATTTCCTGTTGGATCTTCTTGGAAATCTATCTTTGCATCGAAGACATCGTTACCTAGTGAGGCTTGGAAAAATGTTTGATTCAAGCCTACAGCATATCCCAAGACGGTTGTCATTACAAGAGATGCAAGGAACACTCCAGCAAATATTGCTAATCCTCTTTCCCTACCTCTCCACGCACTTTGAATTGCCAAACGTATGTTATTTGGAGCGGCTAAAATATTTAATCGGAATGATTCCACCCATTTATTTACCCATCTTCTCCAAGAAAATTTTTCGAAACTTAAACTGGGATCGGATAGAACCTTAATTCGATGGAGCCATCTAAGTAATTGTTTCCTTGCCAATACAATTGTGAATATGTTAAACATTACAATTATCCAAGCTATTGTCATAGTAGGAATTACTTGTGAAAACATAGAGCTCAAATCCATCAGTTCACCTCCTCGATTCCCCAAGCAGAACGAATATCAGAAGCTGCAGTTAAACCATCTTTCAACAAAAGCATCCTATCCGCCATAGAGGCTTGTAGAGGATCATGAGTAACCATTAGAACTGAAATTCCATCTTCACGGCATAAGTCTTGAAAGAGATGAATTATTTCTTGAGCACTTTTAACATCGAGATTCCCCGTAGGTTCGTCTGCAAGAATCAAAGATCTAGAACCCGATATTGCTCGAGCAACAGCTACCCTTTGCTGCTGACCACCAGATAACTGGTCGGGGATAAAATTCATCCTATCTCCTAATCCCACTCTTTCAAGAGCTTTACGTGCTCTATCTTCCGCCTCAGCCGATGGAATACCTGATAGTTCAAGACTGAAAATTACATTATCAAGAGCAGTTAATCTCTCAACAAGATGAAAATCTTGGAAAATCCATCCCACTCCTTTTCTGCGAACATCTACGACTTTATTTGGTGATTTAGTCCCATATTCGAAAGATCCCAAATTGATTTTGCCCGAGTCGCCTTCAAGTAAGCCACCGATAATATTCAATAAAGTACTCTTTCCACATCCACTGGGACCCATCAAACTGACTAATTCTCCTTTTTCGACTTTGAGAGTTATGCCCTTTAGAACTTCGAGCCTTCTGCGCCCTGAACCGAAGCCTTTTTTCAGTCCATCGACATAAAGCATAACCCACAAGCGATTTGAGTTCTTTTTTAATGTCTGTCTATTTATGAATAACATTTTCTTGTAAAAATTCTAAAGATACTATCTGTAATGTTTCTTCATGTGTAGCTTCCAATACTACAGGGCAGGCAACACCCAAATGGTATGCATCTTGCCATGTTTGGGCACAAACACACCACCTATCTCCTGGTTTTAGGCCTGGGAAATTGTATTGAGGGGCAGGGGTAATCAAGTCATTCCCTCTCGATAAAGCAAAGTCTAGAAAATCTCTGGTAACCACACAACAAACAGTATGAAGACTACGATCATTTCTATCAGTATTACAACAACCATCTCTGAACCAACCTGTCAGAGGATCAATTGAACAAGTTTCTAATTCGGTACCTAGAACATTAAATGAGGGGAGCATAATAATCGTTTTCCTATTCTTCAAAAAGTAAGTCATAAGCATTCGATAAAGCTATACCATGAGCCTCTGGACTCAAGATTTCTCTAACATGTTCTATTAGTTTTAAATTAGGCTTTCTAGGTTCTCCTAGATTTCTTTTCCAATCTGTATGTATTCTCTCAATGGCATCAACCCAGGCCCTTAATTCGCCTACTGGAAGCAGATTTGCATTAGGAATTATTTCATTATGAGCTGCTGAATCTGAAGCAATAACTCGGCATCCTGCTGCCATTGCTTCGGCAGGAGGATATCCAAAACCCTCTGATACACTTGGAAACAATAGCGCATCAGCATACTGAAATGTTGCAACAAGTTGATCATCTGTTACTCTTAAATCACTGCCGATGTTAACTACATTTATTTCATTAGAAACTTCAGGAGGTAAACAAGACATTATCGTATCTATCAAGTGTAATCTTTTCCTAGGCTCATTACTTCCGACGGTAACTAACAGGCATTTTCCAGGATTATAAAATTCAGAAATTATTTCTGAAGACTTAGGATTATTTTCTGGGTTCCAATAATCGACATCTATTTGATGTCGAACTAAAGCGGTTAATTTACCAGGAAACAGGCGTTTAACTTCTTGACGAGTAGATTCAGAGATACATATCAATAAATCTGCTCTCTTAAGACCTTCTTTCAGTTTCCTAATATCCATCTTTCGAACAAAATTAGGGTTCATATCACCTACTTTGATTGTATTATTCTCTACAATAATTTTTCTTGGTTGAATATGAAATAAATCATGTACAGTTACTGCTACTGGAATTTTACAGTTTTTGGGGACTAAATGTGCTTGTTCCTGGTCAGTAATATGTAACAAATCTGCAGTAGAGGATTGTGTTAGAGATTCTACTAGGGAGGGATGTTTATACCATCTGTTCCAAACTCTAGAAAGGATTTGTGTTTTTGTTTGATACTCAATAATTCCAGCTTTAGTCCAATCTTTAACAAGCGTCTTTTCTAATAATGAAACTACTGCTTCATGAGCACGACCAAGCCCAGTATTGGACTCTAAATTTGCTCCTCGAGCAAGTAAAACGCGTCTTACCACAGTACACGTCACAGCGTATCTGCCTTAAACGAGAACGGGAGATGGAGTATCAGATGTCGAGTTATGCGGGGCAAGGTATGGACGCCAAACCCCGACTTCTGGTAGTGAAAGGAAGCTTTTCGGTAATGGGAGGAGCGGAAAGAGATATTCTAAGAAATCTACCATTTCTAAAACAATTATTCACGATTCAAGTAGCAACATTAGACGTAGTAAGTGAATTAGAATTATTATGTCAAGAACTTAAATTCCCCTTACTAAAACCAAATAGACATTGGGAAGCCCCAAAAGATCCATTATCGATTATTAGAGATTCTGCTACTGATTCAAGTTTGAAATTTTGGAAAGAAATCGAGGGACTTGATGAGGCTATTTTAGAGTCTGATATGATTCATATCATTAGTGGAGATGGTTCTCTTTCAATTATTGATTTGATTCCTAAATCAATACCTATTCATCTGCATCTCCTAGAACCTCATAGAGGATTACATGAAGACGTCCTTCATAGAAAGATAAATGGTAAGCCAAAGAGAAATCTTACATTAACAAAAGCCTTGTTATCCAAAGCAAGGAAGAGAGATATATCTATGATTAAAAAATTATCATCTAGAGAAAAATCATCAATAAGTGGAAATTCAAAATATACTGTTTCAAGGATAAAAGAAATTTATGATATCGAGGCAGGATTATTGTGGCCCAGTATATCTTTTGATGAGTTTTCATCAGAACCACAAAATGATGAAAAAGAGAACTTTGACGAGATTTCAAAACCCTACATAGTCAATATTGGAAGAGCAAGCTGGGCAAAGGGAACTTGGGAAACTATCTCAATGCTAGAAAATACAGGTTTATCGATGGCACATGTAGGAGGAGGGAGTTCAGAGGAGATAAATCAGTTAATTTCACATGCTAAATCTTGTAATGTAACAGTTTGGTTTGCTCCTAGGTTAACTCAAAACGAATTATCAGGTCTATTAAGAGGCGCGAGAGCGAGCGTTAGTATGGCTCATGGAGAGCCCTTTGGACTAACTCCAATTGAAGCTTTTTCAATAGGTACACCCGCTCTTTTTGTGAATGAAGGAGGATTTACTGATACAATTACCGATAGCGAGAATGGGAGACTTATCGATAGATCGGATACAAAAGAATGGGTTCATGCTTTAGAGCAATCCAGTGATATAAAAATAAGGAAAAAATGGGCAGAATCTGGTAAAGAGAGAATCAAATCATTGAATCTTACATGTGATATGCATGCAGACAGAATCTTCCAAATTTTTGAAAAATTTTGATAATCTAAATCTGAGATTTATTAGATGAATCCATCATTTTAAAAGAAATTATTACTGAAGATACGCCAATGATAACAAGGAATAAACTGACCCACTGATTAATGACAATTGAATTCATAAATTCAGGCCAAAGTGGTAAGATATCCAGAGTTGATTCGCCCAGTGTTATTTTAGAGCCGATTGAACCAAGTATCATAATCGAAGTTAATCCAAATAAAGCAGATAACATCTGTAAATTAGCTAAAGCTGGATGATTCCATATTTCTGCACCATACCTAATCCTCCCTGCGATGTAAGAAGAAGTAAAACCAATTGCTATACCCGAGAAAATGAATTTATTGTAGAATATTGCACTTCCAGTAGGATCTGAAACTGAGTAATAACCTGAAAACATAGCTAAAGGAAGTGTTACTAATGTCAGAATTGAGGCCGCATATGAAGCCTTATCCAAAGTTGATTTAGATGATTCTAGATTTGAAACTCTGTTAGATAACCAAACAAGGATAGCACAAATTCCCATCAAAGTTCCTGCGCCTGCTGATAATCCTACGATCATATGATGAAATGGTATTGCATACATCATTGCTCACCTCGAGATAGATCCGGGTCAGCAACCCATTCTTTCTCTACTGGATCCCATAGCCAACCTGGATTTTCATCAGACTTTATCAATCGGGACAAATAGTCATTATTTTGCTGAGAGATGGTTTCTTCGACTTCATTCGTATTATCGACTAGATTGCTAACACCTCTAGGTGAGAACCAAGTTTGTAATGATAACATAAATCCAAATATAATCATTATAATTGAAAATGATTGAAGTTTCGCACCTAAAGAAGTACCATCGAAATATGGATCTGAGGTTCCAATAGATAACCATGGCATCTGATTACTAAATTCACCCATAGATGCAATTATCTGGTATTCTATTCTTGTATCTCCAAGAGTTGCAGGGATCGAAACTTCCCACTCTTGATCAGATATCATCTCCACAGATGCTTCATGAGATTGTGATTCACCAGGAAGTCTCCATAGGACTGACAATGAATCTGTGTTCACAGTTCTAATAATAATTGCAGATGAATCTCCTGACACTCTTTCATCGGGAGAAACCCAACCTTCTTCGAGTGTAGGATAGTTTTCAGGGATAGGTTCGATATTAACAATAAAACCATCTGTTTCACCAATAAACGCCTTATTATCGTGATTATACATAGAACCATGCTGAATAGATGCAAATATCTCTTTCTGACCTTCTTCCATTGGAGCCAGAAGTACCCAACTAACTGTAACAGTGTTTTCAGAAGAAACAATTTCTACATAATTTGAAGTTCCACCATTAGGGTCTTGGATAATTTGCCAACCATAATCTTCAGGATGATCATTATTACCATTCTTTGAGCCTAATAGGAATATACCAATTAAATCATTATTCGATAACTCCATTCCACTAACTGATATTGAAACTTCAGTAGCAGTTCCAGAAAATGCAGTGGATTTCATATCTATTTGGATTTCTGCTGGTGAAGGAGAAGAAAGACTAGGATCACCATGGCAAGATCCTCCACAGGTAAAATCTCGATTGCTATCTCCTTTACCTCCAGGATTAGCAACACCTGAAGAAGTTGCTAAAAGTAAGGTAAGAATAATACTTACAACTATAATTCTAGATTTCATATCATTGACCTCCTTTTTCTAATTTGTAGATTCATCCCAATACTCAATAAGGCCAACATTAGGAATATTATAGTCAATGGTATCGATAATATGGTAATGGAACCTGTCGGAGAGTCATCAACAGATGTAGTAGCTGATGACGCATCAACACCTACCGTATTAGTTCCATTTTCTATCCATAATATCTCATTATCATCAAACATTTGAGTAACAGAATAATATAAGTTCGATGCAATTGGAGCCGTATGACTCCAACTATTCTCAGTAGTCACTCCTACAAGTCTCATATCCTCTAAAGATTCAGTTGGAGATGAGGAAAGATATATTCTATATTCATCTGAATTACCACTCCATGATAACTCTACATCTGTACCACTAACTTCCCCAACCAATGAACTAACCATGAGTACTGGACCAAGAACTAAGATATCTTGCATTGTTATTGAAGAACCTAAATCATCTGTAACTGTTAATTTTACAGAGTGAGTACCTTCTCCAAGTAATACTTCAATATTAGAACCAGAATGATGTTGGTTATTTATTTGCCAAGACCAACTAATTATTGAACCATCAGGGTCTAGAGATGATGTACCATCGAACTTAATCATTGACCCAGATAAAGATATCTCAGGAATTGTAGACCATGATGGAATAGGTGGTAAATTAGAAATCGTAATCGTTTCTGAAGCATGACTGGTCAAACCCCAAGGATCTCTAACTGTTACTGTTACTTCCCACACTTGTCCTGCCTCTAGTCTTTCAGAAGTGATTAAAGATTGATCATCTAAATCTGGAACTTGATACCCATTACGAGACCATGTTAAATCGAAGAATAACGGTTCATCGTCGGGATCAGTGGATGATGCTAGAACTACAAGTGATTCTAAAGAATTAGCAATTCCTAATTCAGGGAATGATGAAGGCTCACCGATATATCCAGATACTCCTGCACCTAATTGGATAACGGGCACCTCAGGAGCCCCGTTCTCAATCACTCTTGATTGAGTTGTCATACCATATCCTAGGCTATCTCCATCTCGAGGAATTACTTGTACGGTCCAATGTTGATCGCGATATACATTCTCAGAAGAAATAGTAGTTAAGCCATCAAATTCTGATACGCGTTCGCCATTGACAAACCAATAAATCTCGCTTCCTGATTCTAAATCTCCGTCTAAATCAAAATACTCCCAAACTACTGAAAGATCCTGATTACCAATTAAAGCACCTTCAGGTAACATGGTTATAGAAGTCAATTCAGGAGGGCTATTGAGAATCGTGATACTATCTGCATCGGTCCATTCTGACCAAATTAAAGAGTCGGATACACGAGCACTGGCATACCATACTTCTTCTTTTGAGGTAGCATCAGAACTGACCCATGTAAGGTCGTTGAATGCTGAAACTTGTATTCCATCACGATACCATCTTATCTCTGTTCCAGCAAGATCATCACCATCAGAATCAAACCATCCAACTACAACTTGCAAAGAATCATCCGTATAGGCATTAGAACCTTGAGAAATGTAAGCACTAGATGTTGGCGCGTTATTGGAAGAACCAATAATAATCAGACCCGTAGATTTGATTAGACCGAAGGATTCCCCGTCATGAGGAATTACACTAGATTCCCATTGGTCACCTGAACGAATCATTAACGAAGAGACCGTTAAAGAGTCATCAAGTTCAGTGATTCTCACACCATCAAGATACCAACGTATCTGAGTATCCTGTTGATTATCACCATCTAAATCAAAATAATCATAATCAAGAGATAAGTCATCACTGTCTAAAGGGTCAGATGGAGAGACCTCAAGATTCCTAGCTATTGGTACTGTATTCCCTATATTTACTAATTCAAGAGAAACTGTCTCACCATTATCTTCTCCATCAGAAGGAGTTACTTCGACTCTCCACTGTTGATTCTTTGATATCCAAACATTTGGTACTGCTTTCATATCATTAATTTGAGCAATTTGGAGGCCATCTCTAAACCATCGGATCGTTGTACCTTGTTCAGAGTTACCATCATCATCATTGAAATCATAATCGACTGCTAGTCCTGTTTCTTTAGTAGGATTTGATGGGACATAATATACATTGGTAGCAGTTGGAGGATTATTGGTACTACCTGATGCTTCAGGTAAATTCCAAGAATTAGTACTCCAACTGTCTCCCTGATTATTCCCATTACCATTACCGTATAGTACTGCTAAATCAAAAACAACGGTTCCTGATCCTGATGGAGGAGATGTCCAAGTCGCTGACCATGAACGAGAAGATGTTCCATCATGAGTTAATTCACTACCAACTTGCTTGACATTAGTGCCTAAATTACTCCATGTACCTAATATTGCTTGGCCACTAGAATGTGTTGCAATTATATTGAATCCTCCAGTTCCAGGGATATGTGGACCCCCATCCCATGAAAGACTGTAAGATGTATTCGCAGTATATCCTGATGAAGGAAGGCCGGTTAGTGTGACACTCATAGAAGCACTAGCGCCATGACAAGTACAACCTGACGATGCACTTCCCGTTTTCCCTGTTGCATTTGATTGAGCAGTTTGGGCTGTTGATATTAGAAACAAAACAACAAGAAAGACGGCTAGGCGGCGGCGCATCATAATTACCTCATGATTAGGTTACACTGAATAAGTTACGCCAACGGAAGAGTCATTCACTCCGTTGCATTGATGGATAGGTTATGTTTCGCACTACTATGAACACTGTAAATTCAGTTGCAATAATAGGCGCAGGGAACATGGGCTCTGGTATCGCCCAAAAGTCTGCGCAAGAACTATTTGATGTACAAATGGTTGATCGTGAAGAGAAGTGGGTGAATAGAGGGCAACAGATAATTTCTGATTTTCTTGATGAAGCGATTGAGAGAAGAATTTTTCGTTCAGAACAAGTTGAAGATATCAAAAGTAGAATAACAGGGGTAGTAGGAACAGGAAACATAGACCCAAATACGGACCTAGTTATAGAAGCAGTATTCGAAGATTTTGAAATTAAAACAACTGTTTTCAATATTCTAGATGATGTATGTAATGAGAAAACAATATTAGCGTCTAATACGTCATCTCTTTCTGTAAATGAATTAGCTAAAGCTACCGGTAGACCTGACCGTTTTGTAGGGCTACACTTCTTCTATCATCCTGCTAAAAATCGATTAATTGAAATCATCCCTGCAGAAACAACATCAGTTGAGTCGTTAAATGCCGTGGAACAATATTGTAAAACTATGGGTAAAGTTGTAATTGTTTGTAAAGACAGACCAGGATTTGTAGTGAATCGATTCTTTGTACCGTGGTTAAATGAAGCTTGCCACTTATTAGATGAAGGAGTAGCGTCAATTGCTCAAATAGACGCTGTAGCAGAAAAGGCATTTAATATTGGAATGGGGCCTTTTGCTTTAATGAATCTCACTGGACCTACAATAGCGTTACATGCGACTAATTATCTCTCGGAACAACTTAATTGTCCCCGCTACAGTGGAGCAAGTAGTTTAGTAAAAGTAATTGAAAAATCAGAAAATTGGGAAATAGGAGAGGATACTGAATGCGATGAAAAAACCGCTGAAACAATTAGAGAAAGGCTTCTAGGACAAGTTTTTGCCGTTGCAGCGCAAATTGTTGAAGAAGAAATTTGTTCAATTGAAGACGTAGATAGAGGAGCGAAAGTAGGGTTGCGATGGGCGGAAGGACCTTTTGAAATTGCAAATAAAATTGGAATTGAACAGACAATAAAAATGGCTACAAGTTATGCAGAACTTGCAGGCTTCCAACTTCCAAAATGGTTGAAAGAAAAAAATGAGATATTTGAATTTAATTATATAGATATTGAAATAAATGATAATATTGCTAAAATTAAGATAAATAGACCTGAAGCAATGAATGCTCTGAATGAATCTGTAGTTAAGCAATTAGGATCTGCTCTCGATAATCTAAACTCGAAAGAAAATATAGACACTATTGTATTAGAAGGAGCTGGAAAAGCTTTCGTAGCAGGAGCTGATGTCAAGTTCTTTGTAGATAAGATAAATGAAGATTCAACAAAAGATATCTATGACTTCACTGCATATGGCCATGATGTTCTAAATAAGCTTGAAAAATCGAAAAAAACTACTATTGCTCTGACTACTGGACTGGCTTTGGGTGGAGGTTTAGAATTAGCAATGTCGTGTGATTATAGAGTTGGGACGAGGCGTTCACAATTCCGATTTCCGGAGACGAGTATAGGAATATTCCCTGGATTAGGAGGGACTCAGAGAACACCACGTATCTGCGGTATAGAAGCAGCAAGATATGCAGTTCTAGCCGGAAATTTCCTTGATTCTAAAACTGCATCTGCATTAGGAATTCTTACACATCTTGTAGATCCATCGGATATTTCAAAGACAATAATGGAAATCTCGGTAGAGGGAAAACCAGTAAATAAATATCCGGGGATGCCTAGAGATGAGAACAATCCAGTTTCTTTATTCGCTATGAATTTCTACAAAAATGAAAATATGGAAAGTATAATGTCTGGAGAAATCCCTGAAGGTTTTGAGAAAGAGGATAAAACCGTAATAAGACAGATGAAATCATTAAGTTTTACAGCACCAATTGCATTGAAAATCGCAAATCAACTGCTTAACGATGCGATTGCGACTGGAGATGATTTAGACAGTGGCTTAGCACTAGAGTTAGCAAAGTTAGATACAATTTTTGCATCTAAAGATGCTTTAGAAGGTTTGTCAGCATTAATTGAAGGCCGAAGACCCAAGTACATTAATGATTAATTTTTTTTCTAGAACTAGCTCTTCTCGGAGACTGTATCCATGCTGGTGCACGATATTCTGCAATCCCAATTATTGCGAGTTCTAGTAATGATCTAAAACTCATAATCATTCCTCTTTTTCCAAATCAAGTTTTTCCATTGTTTCATTTAACCATTGTTCTAACCATTTATCCATTTTAGTAACTTCCTGCATCTAAGTGTAGATTGCACACTGAGCCAACGTCAATGTATATATCAATAGAGAAGTATTTACGAATACACTAAGGTGTATTTTATACACTAGATGAGATTCGGCATATCTGGTAGCCATGAGTAGAGAGAGGATGAGCATTACAAATTCGGATTACAAGAAAATCACTTCGGCTTTGGATCAAGTTCAAGATAATGGGAGAGAAATTCGTCAAATATTCCAAGGTTATTATGATGGTGATGATGGGCAGATGGAATGGGAAGTAGACGCTGCCGTCATAGCTTTCAGTATGTTTAGTTCAAGATGGACTACTGAAATTCTTTCGGCACTTTACATTGCAGGTGATAAAAGATTCAATGAATTAAGGACTCTACTTAGAGGGATATCAAGTAGAACATTATCTGACAAATTAACTGCCTGTAGGGAAAACGGATTAGTCGAAAGAGTAGTGGAAGATGGACCTCCTATACGTGTAATGTATAGATTAACTACACATGGAAGAAACTGTGGTAGACTTTTAGGGCCACTTGTTGCGTATATGAAAATACACAATGATCTAGTTGTTTCAAAAAATTAGTATCAGATAAACGGCGAAAAGCGACTCAACTAACCGATTCTTTCAAAGACTAGAAGATTAGAAAAGGGATATGGCTTTACTTGAACAGTGGCGCAGTAATCGTTCTTGGGCCATTGATGGGCTGATAGCACTAGGGGGTTCTTCTTTGGGCATCACAGCTTTAATGCCTGGATTCGTACCACCCATGGCAGAAGGAGCAATTTCATCTCCAAATGAACACCCTTGGGAACATCCTGTACGTGCAGAAATCCTTTCAACATTAGATAAATCACCAGGTATTCATTTTCGAGAGTTACAACGAAGAATGAACGCTGCGAACGGCACCCTTAGGCATCACCTAGATGTTCTAGTAAATGAAAAAACTGTGACAATTATTCCTGTAAATGGAAGAACTTGCTACTACGCTGGTGCACCTTCACAAATAGAAGAATTACTCGGCACAGGCGTAAAAGACGAAAGAAGAGCTGCAGCAATGTTACCTGTTGGCCTTTCTAGTCTTCAACGATCAATAGTTGCCAGACTTGCATTAACATGTGCACCCGAGAGTCAAGCACAATTAGCACGAGATTTAGGTAGATCTCGTTCGGCTGTACATTCTGCAATTTGTGTTCTAAGGACAAGAGGGATTATTTCTTCAAACAAACTTACTCTAGCCGACCATTTAGTCGGATTAAAGAGTTCAAGAATAGAATATAGCTGGCTTGACCTTCGTGCAGAGTATGCATGATTCGCCTATTACTATCGAAAGTTAAGCAGAATGCTCTTACACTCTGAATTACGGCATAAGGTTGTATGTTCAGGGTAAAGCTAGTTGAGCAACCTATGCCAACAGGTAGTAAAGATACAGATACTCTCCTTGAATGGTTAATTGATTCTCTTTCCTTAGTAAGGAGGAAGTCCGAAACATGGAATGTGAATGATGAGCCAAGTGCATTACACCGAATGTTTCGAGGGGCACTATTAGATGACCCTCTGAGAGGCTGGAATACAAAAGAACTAGGGGATTCTTGTGGATTATCACAAACCGCAATGCATAATCAAATGATTAGATTGAGAGAATCTGGTTTAGTATCTTCCGAACTAAAAGGAAGATGGCACATTCATGTTTTAAGAGGAGGGACGATGAATTCCGCAGTAGAACTCCTCTCTGTACAGGCGAGAAAAATTCTTGAAATACGTCTTTTAGAATTATCTGACTTAATCGTCGAATCTGAGGAAAGAATGATTACACCGTCTGAAGAAGAAGAAAGATTCTTCAAAATTAAAATTTCTGAACCTAGTGCTACGATTCAAAATAAAGATCGAATTGACTCATTAATAGATGATTTAGGGTTAAACGGAGACCGAGTAAAACCGGAAGATAATCTAGCCAGAAAAGTATTACTGGAATTATCCCAAAGCCATAGAGCAATTACTCTGTTAGTTTTAGCAGAGAGAATGGGTGAAACAAGATCGAGAACTCAGAGGGTACTTGAGAGGATGCTGGACATGAGTATTGTTGAGCGTGTAGCTATGCCAGAAAGAATCGCACAAGATGTATATTTAGGATTAATGAGACAATTTGATGCTAGGGGAGAAGAGTGGCTAATGACAAGAGGAGGGGTTGGAAGATTAAGTGATGAAATCTCAAAGAAAGTAATCTCTGGCGTCAAGAAAAAGAGCCTTAGTATTGAAAAGATAGAGTCTATTTTGGAAAATGTCACTCTGGATAATCAAAAATTATTACTCAATACGTTAGGAGGCAGGATGCCTTATGGTTTCCGAATTGCAGGTAGAAATGGAGATGAGGTTACGGAACGTGTGCTAAGCAGACTAGATAGAACAATCCGCAGACTCAAAACTGTATCTTCAAGAGTTGACGAGTCTCTTGAATAATCGGATTATTTACCACCAATAACAAAATTTTTCCAACGTTTCATGTATTCTACAAAAACGGGACTGAGGTCAACATCTAGTAGATGCTTTTCAGAAAATGGAGGGCGCTGTGGAGAGTATGAAATGTCTTCGAGATATTTCGGCCAATCTGGATGAGCAATTCCTACTCTTGCTACGCCAACTAAATCTGCGCCCTC
>ENA-UZWY01000164-UZWY01000164.1-metagenome-genome-assembly--contig:-Day-2--50m-contig-164_pt1 | contig 17122 bp, 19 predicted proteins | sample MGYA00260341_ERZ794901 | MGnify/ENA metagenome assembly ERZ794901 | reverse complement strand
GCCTTACGAATACTGTTAACCCTTAACTCTTTAAAACCTTTATTTTGGTATAGCTGAGTACAATCTGGGAATAATATAGACTCAATAATTGAGATAACAACAGGGCTAGGCATTCTACAATTTACCCTTTAATAAATAAAAAACCACTGCTATCAATAAAGCAATAATTAGCAGCTCAATGGCAAACATTTATTTAGTCATTAATTGAATAGCAAGCAACGCCGCCTTTTTGAGAGCCTGCTGCAAACATACAGCGTGCATTTGGATTGTCAGCTGGAATCCATTCATACACACGGATATTCCAACCTGCAGTTTCAATTAAATACTCAGAGCTTGGCTTAACCGTTTGTGCACCCATTGTTGTCATTTTTTCCCAAAGGCCGGCTTGTGTGGACATTGAAGCTATTAAAGTTACTAATAATGTGATTGATTTAATTTTCATATCTTTTCCTTTGATTGTTTCTAGATTAACGCATGCCGCGCTGTTTTTTAATAAGCTCATAAGCTTGGATAATTTCTTGAGTTTTTTCTTTAGCAATGACCATCATTTCTTCTGGTAAGCCTTTAGCAACTAACTTGTCAGGATGGTGTTGGGCCAATAATCGGCGATAAGCACGCTTTAACTCTTTATCCGTTAAGTTTTTATCTGCACCTAGTATAACGTAGGCATCATCAATACTTAGCTTGCTAACGCTGTGACTAGTGGCGGAAAATTGCTGAATTAAATTTTCTAATTCATGAAGTGGGAAGTGTAGTTTTTGAGCGATGTATTTAAGCGCTTCATGCTCTTTGTCGTCTAACACGCCATCAGCATAAGTGGCTTGAATTTGAATCTCTAAAAACATACGCACCAAGTGCGTACGCCTATGACTCTCTAAACGGAACTGCTCAAGCACTTCGTCTAAATTAAAACCTTCTTGCTTGCCTTGATTAAACAACTCTTTGGCAACTTTTCGCATGTCACCTGCTAATTGCATATGCTGCATGACTTGTTGTGCCAAGAGAATTTCAGATTTCGACACCTTGCCATCAACTTTGGCAATATAGCCCATGACCGAGAATAAGCTACTAAAAAACGCTGCTTGAACGCGCTGTTGATCGCCGATATGATAATCTTTAGCGAACCCACCAAGACCAGATTTACTTTTAGAAAAATTGCCCGCGAATGCCGCGCCAAGCATTGCACCAAGCGGCCCACCNNCCTAAAACTGTTGTCCACCAACTCATACCAATACCCTATTTATTATTAAATAACTAAGCTATATCTAGTGTCAAACTAGAGCCATTACAAGTAAAAATCAAAAAAAATAAGGATTATTTTTCTTATGGCTTACTACTTCTTTGGCTTTTTATTTGGCTTAGAATCCCAAAAACTTCTTTTTTTATTGGGTTTCTTATCTTTAGAATTACTATCTTTGCTATATCTTGGTTTGTTACGAGGCTTGTTCTTTTTTGGCTTTTTACTCTTAGGTGGTAATTGCTTTTTAAGCGATTCTGGCAAGTTGTGATCTGGCGTAAAATCATCCACCATAATACGTTCAAGCTTATTTTGAATCAAACGCTCAATGTCAAACAACTGCTTAGCCTCATCTGCACTCACCAAAGAGATCGCTTCTCCTTTTGCACCTGCTCGCCCTGTACGTCCAATACGATGAACATAATCTTCTGGCACATGTGGCAGATCAAAATTAACCACGTGAGGCAAATCATTAATATCAATACCTCGAGCAGCAATATCTGTTGCTACCAACACATTCACCTTGCCATTTTTAAAATCAGCCAGCGCTCTTGTGCGTGCTGCCTGAGATTTATTGCCATGAATGGCTGAAGCTGAAATACCTTTTTTACCAAGTTGTGTAGCGATACGATTGGCACCGTGCTTAGTACGACTAAATACCAACACTTGATACCAAGCGTTATCCTCGATAAGCTTAGTTAGCAACCCCTGTTTTTTAGATTTATCCACTGGATGAATCCACTGCTTAACTGATTTAACCGTTGTATTTCGCACTGCTGTAGAAATTTCAACCGGATCACGCACTAAGGTTTTTGCCAATTTTCTAATGTCATCAGAGAATGTGGCTGAGAACATTAACGTCTGTCTTTTAGCTGGTAAAAACTTTAAAATTCTCTTAATATCGTGAATAAAGCCCATATCAAGCATTCTGTCTGCCTCATCAAATACGATGATTTCTAGCTCATCAAATTTCACTGCATTTTGTGAATACAGATCAATCAATCGACCTGGTGTTGCCACCAAAATATCCACACCACCACGTAATTTTTGCATTTGTGGATTAATCTTAACACCACCAAATACCACTGCTGACTTTAGCGGAAGGCCTTGTCCATAAGTCCTAACGCTTTCTTGCACCTGAGCAGCAAGCTCACGTGTCGGGGTAAGGATTAGCGTACGAACTTGGTTAGATTTGGTCGGCTGGCCTTTTGACAAAAGCTGCAAAATTGGCAATGTAAAACCGGCTGTTTTACCTGTACCGGTCTGTGCCGCAGCCATAACATCTTTACCTTCCAAAATTAAAGGGATAGATTTTTCTTGAATGGGAGATGGTGTGTCGTAACCCTTCTTTTTAACTGCTTCTAGAATGGAATCTGATAAGCCTAATTTTGTAAAACCCATAATATAATTGTATTTAAACGAAGGTGCGTATTTTACATTAGCAACCTATAATAAGCGAATGAATAAAAATCAACCCATTAAAACACCCTGTATAGGCATTTGTAAATACAACCAGTCCGATTATTGCGTTGGCTGCAAGCGCCATAGTAGCGAAATTACTGGCTGGATTAATTATTCAACCGATGTTCGAAAAGCTATTATGCAGGATTTAAAAGATAGAGATATCGAAAGTTAAAGATGTAATAGACTTTGCCTATTACATAATAAATAGCTAAGTTACTTCTTCAGGTGTGCGAGCCTTAATGGTTAGTGCATGCAACTCACCAGAATCAATTTCTGTACGAACCGCAGCCAAAACCATTCTTTGTCTAGCTAATAACGCCATACCTTCAAAAGCGGGTGAAACCACCAATGTAGAACAATTACAACCATCGCCTTCCATAGTAACTGTAGCGCCTTTAACGCCCAACTCAAGCTTCGCTTTAATCTCATCTAATGTCATAATTACGCCCCAAACATGCCCTTAAGCATAAAGAAAAAGATAATAGACATTAGTGCGCCGGCTGGCAATGTCACAATCCATGATAGAAAAATTTTATTAATAACTCGCGTATCAAGTGCCGCTAAACCACGCGCTAAACCAACACCTAACACGGCTCCTACCAATACTTGTGTGGTAGATACTGGTAAGCCTGTACCCGATGCAATGACCACTGTGGCTGCTGCTGCCAATGTTGCAGCAAAGCCACGTGATGGTGTTAGCTGAGTAATGCCTGTACCAATTGTAGCGATTACTTTATGACCATAAGTCACTAGTCCAAATACGATACCACCACCACCAACAAGTAGCACCCAAACTGGCAATGAGCTTTTAGCACCAATTAGGCCACCACTTTCAATCACCCCGTAAATTGCCGCTAAAGGACCGATGGCATTTGCTACGTCATTTGATCCATGGGCAAATGCCATTGCTGCTGCAGTAATCACCATTAACACACTAAAAATTCTTTCCATTGAAGTGAAGTGGAAGTCTTCATTTTCACTCGGGTCGATCTTAATGCGTCTAATCAAAATAGTACCAACAGTCATAACCAAAACACCAAAACCTATTGCCAGCATATAACTAGTAAGGGTATCAAACTCCAAGCCAACATGCTTTAAACCTTTGAAAATAGTCACTAATGAAATAACAAAACCCACCAAGAACATATAAAACGGCACGTATTTTTGTGCATTTTTAAATGGCTCTTTGGTGTCAATAATTAAATCTTGCAAGCTTCTAAACAGCATAAAGGCAAGCGTGCCTGCCAATAATGGCGACACAATCCAACTCATGGCAATAGTGCCTACCTTACCCCAAGCAACGGCATCTACACCCACACCTACTGCACCAAAACCCACAATAGCGCCCACAATTGAGTGGGTAGTTGACACTGGCCAGCCTAATGATGAAGCGATCATTAGCCACATTCCTGCTGCTAAAAGCGATGCCAACATACCGTAAACCAATAAATGTGGACTGTCAGTAAAGATAGAGGCATCTAGAATGCCTTTTCGAATAGTTGCTGTTACCTCGCCACCAGCCAAAATAGCACCAGCAAACTCAAAAATAACCGCAATAATAATAGCTTGCTTAATAGTAATAGCACCAGATCCTACTGAGGTTCCCATGGCATTTGCCACATCATTGGCACCCACACCCCAAGCCATAAACAAACCAAAAACAACCGCAAGAATTAATAAGATGTCGCCGTAATTTGCAATAATTTCCATATTATTCTCCTTATTTTGCGAGTAATACTTCTAGTCGAGAGCCCACTCTTTGAGCGGAATCCGCCAACTCACCCAACCACTCAACAGCGCGATAATAAAACATCACATCTACCGGAGGTAGGCTCGCTTCTAATGGAAATAATTTGGCACGAATTTTATGTTGAATCTTATCTGATTCACTTTCCAGGTCATTAATACGGGAAATAATATGATTGACTACTTTTTGCTCACGAGTACCGAATGCAGTTTCTAATAACTCATCCAGCTCGTTAATAGCCTTAAGCGCCATAGCTGAAGTTTTAATACAAACTTCTGTCAGTTCGATAATATCTTCAAAAATTTCATCAGGTAATGTCATTTTTCGATTGATCATTAGGCCTGAAACATCTTTAGCAGTATTAGCGATTGAGTCTTGAATAAGAAGTAGGTCTAGCAAATCACGACGAGAAAACGGCATCATAAAAGTTGAGGGCAAACTTAGGCGTAGTTTTTTCTTTAAAACGTCAGCCTCGCCTTCTTTGGTTGCAATGGTAGATCTGATTTTTTCAGCCTCATCCCAATCTTGGGCATGAATAGCAATCATAAAACCATTAAGCTCGCCAATACATGAGTGTGCGTGAGACATATGCTGCTGTAATGGGCTAATTGGTGATTTTCCAAATAATCCGTATATGTTGTTTGTCGCCATATTTAATACCGCCGTTTTTATCGTTTAGTTAATTGCGCATTATCTATAAAGACTTACACATGTCAAGCTTATTTTTTACTTATATTTTTTGGCTCAACATCATCGTCAAATAAGATGCGTTGACCTTCACCTTCTAAATCTTCAAATTGGCCGTTCTTAACGCCTATCATTAGCAGCACAACAAGCACCACGCCAACAAAAATCATGCTGGGAATTAGCCAGTAAATTACATCCATTCTATTCTCTTGATTGTGTCAATAATCATAATTATTCACTTTACGCCGTCTTTATGTGGCTTAATAAAAATGCTTAATTTGATATTGTTAAGCACCATTAGCGCAATAATTGTCATAATCGCGCCAATAATAGTGCCCCATTGTAGGGCTTCATTTAAGAACGCAACACTAAGTCCAATAGCAAAAAATGGCACTAGAAAAGTAAACACACTGGCTTGTTTAGAGCCTAATGCCCGAATACCTAAGAAATAGACTGTGGTTGCAAAAGTAGTAGATCCTATCGCTAAAATTAGGAAATTACTCCAAAACAAAGCGTCCATTAAAAATATAGAACCGTGTACAGGCTCTAAGAAGAATACCCAATCTATAATTACTGTCATTAGATAAATATAAAAACTCAATACAGTCGGACTAATGGACTTGGCATACGCAACACTAATTGACATTAACGCCCAACAAGAGGCGGCAAAAATAAGATAAAAATTAGCCGTAATCCATAAATCACTTAATGGAATTCGCCAAATATTTAGCATGGTTAACACTCCTATTGCGCCGAGCGATAATGCCATCCAATCTTTCATTTGTGGCTTTGTTTGCTTACTAAACAACATAAGTAAATACACCAAAATAGGCATTAAGGTGGTGACTACCGCACTTGCCAATCCTGGTGTGCCATGCTTAACCCCTAAAAAATAATACTTTGAATAAAAAATCAGCAAAAATGCTGCAATGCCAGCCACAATAAGATTTTTTATATCAATCTTAAAAGACAGTTTCATCCACCACAACACAGGCACCATACTGAGTACTGTTAACAAATAACGATAGCTAATAAATTCATGATCGGTTAAATATGCCGATAAAACTTTAGCAATTGGCCAAGAAGCACCCCAGAAAAACATCGCCAGTGTTAGCCACAAATACAGTTTGATTTGACTATTCATAACATGCCTAAAAGAACGCCGGCCAGTATCATTACAATAGCAACTATCTGATTAATTCGATGTTCTGTACCAGGTTTGGCAAATAAAGTTTTAATCTTAACCACGGCCATATTAATAACGCTGATACCCACTAGCAGCCCAAGCCCAACAGTGATTAATATTTCCACAGCGTAGATAACATCTACCTGAGTAAGATCGATAAAAGCAGGCAATATTGCAATATAAAAAATCATTACCTTTGGGTTGGTAATTGAAATTACAAAACCTGTTAAAAACTCGTTAATGTTGCTTTTGTGTTTTGAGCGTTCACTGAGCGCCACTTTATGTGCATTCCAAGCAAGAATACCTAAATAAATTAAATACGCACCACCCAAGATTCGAACGTAACCCATGATTGGTGTGATTAGCTCTGAGAACAAATCTAGAGAAAAAATCACAATTGACAAATAAACCAAATCTCCCAATACCATGCCAAAAGACAAATAAAATGCAGGTATAAATCCTTGTGACATACTTTTTGCAAATACCGCTAGCGTGCCCGGCCCAGGTGTAATAACAAACACAAAGGCAATGGTAAATAAAGTAATTATTTCGGAAATATTCATGGGCTAATATAATGCCACAAAAACACCGACTAACATCATAATAATGCCTGTTATTTTATTAACTTTTTTAACGATCACAGGATCCTCAATATGTGTGCGTAGCTTCAAGCCCAAAATATTAGCCAAAGTCAAATTATTGAGATCAATAAAAAGTGGCAAAAATGACAAATAATAGATAACTGTCTTAGGATTGGTGCCGCCCACTACAAAGCCTGCCAAAAATAGTTTAAAAACAGATTTTTTCTGACTTTCAGCCTGAAAACTAACCCCTTTTGACTGATACTGTTGATAGCCAATGTAGAGTAAATAAGTCGCGCCAAAAAATTGAACATACACCATAGCCTGTTCGATAGTTTGCGCCAAAATTGTTAGTGCGAACATGGCCACAGAAACATACAAAATATCGCCAATCGCATGCCCAATAGAAAGCCATAAAGCAGCAACAGGCCCGTAACGAGTGGAAGTAGCTAACACAGCAAATAATCCTGGGCCAGGAGAGATGGCATAAATAAATGTAGCAAATGCTAAAGATAGTAGCGTTAATAGTTCCATCTGCTATAATTCAATCATTATTAAAATACTGATTTTAACGCCTTATGAATTTAGATTATCTTGATTTTGAACAGCCAATAGCTGATCTTGAAGAAAAAATCGAAGCCCTTTGCAATATTAAAGACAAAGTTGATATTGCTCAAGAATTGGAGGCATTAAAAGCCAAAAGTAGCGCACTGACTAAGAAGATTTTTTCTTCATTATCAGATTGGCAAATTTCCCAATTAGCACGCCACCCAAAGCGTCTTTATACGCTAGATTACATTAACGATGTTTTTGAAGAGTTTACTGAACTCCATGGAGATCGCGCTTATGGTGACGACCATGCTATTGTTGGCGGTATCGCCAAATTAAATGGCCAACCTGTTATGTTTATTGGCCAGCAAAAAGGTCGATCAACTCAAGATAAACTTAAATATAACTTTGGCATGCCGCGCCCTGAAGGCTACCGAAAAGCATTGCGCCTCATGAAAATGGCCGAGAAATTCTCAATGCCAGTTGTTACTTTCATTGATACACCAGGTGCCTACCCAGGTATTGGTGCTGAAGAGCGTGGCCAATCTGAAGCTATTGCTAAAAATCTATTCGAGATGTCCACCTTAGTAACGCCGATTATCTCGGTTGTTATTGGTGAAGGTGGCTCAGGCGGCGCATTGGCTATTGGTGTTGCTGACACAATGATGATGTTTGAATATTCAATTTATTCGGTTATCTCTCCAGAAGGCTGTGCATCAATTTTGTATAAAGACGCTTCAAAAGCCAATTTAGCAGCAGAATCTTTAAAATTAACCTCAGCCCATCTTAAAAAAGAAGGGTTAATTGATGTTATTATTGAAGAGCCTTTAGGCGGCATTCATCGTGATACTGAACAAGCAAAAGTCTTATTAAAAGCTGCGCTTAAGCAACAATTAGAAGAAATTGGAAAAATTTCAACTGAGCAGCTACTACAAAACAGACAAGATAAATTATTAAGCTTTGGACGATTTAAAGACTAAAGACTCATTTCTTCAGGGCAAGGATATTGTCCTTGGCCTAAGTGGTGGCATTGATTCCATCGTCTTATTACATTATCTACATGCGCACTACCCTAGCAAACTACGTGCAGTTCATTGTAACCACCACCTATCTAAACACTGTGATGAGTGGGGAAAGTTCTGTCAAAATTTATGCAAAACACTTGGTATTGATTATTTAAATATTGATTTATCAATCGAAAAAGAATCAAACATAGAAGAAAATGCACGTAAAAAGCGCTATCATTCACTATCTTGCACATTAAAAGAAAATGAAGTATTGTGCACTGCTCATCATCAAAATGATCAGGCTGAGACTTTATTATTGCAATTATTTAGAGGTTCTGGCGTGGCTGGACTTGCTGCTATGCCTAGGCAAAAACCTTTGGGCAAAGGTACACATTATCGACCACTACTAAACATTGATAAAGCCCGTCTTATTGATTATGCAAAAAAATACAAATTACGCTGGATAGAAGACGATAGCAACAAAAATACCGATTTTAGACGAAACTTCTTACGATTAGATATTCTTCCAAAATTAGAAATGGTGTATAAAAATTTGACAAAAACCCTATCTCGAAGCGCAAAACATCAATCAGAGGCGCTAATGTTAACGCGTGAGTTGGCAGATATTGATATTAGGAGAAACAACCTTATTAATGACAGTGGTCGCATTAATACCATTGAGCTAACCCAGCTAGATATTCATAGAATAAAGAATATTTTGCGCCATCATTTGAGCTTGTTAGGTTTTTTAGTACCTAGCGATTCAGTAATGGGTCAAATTATTGATTTATTACACGCCAAACAGGATGCCAAGCCTTTAGTAACATGGGATGCATTTGAAATCCGTCGCTATCAAGATGAATTGTATTTTATTAGTCATTTAGAAGTAAAAAAACAAACAATTTGCCCTCTACATGAAGAGTTTGAAAATTTGCCAAATTTTTCTATTCGCTATCGAGCCGATGGCCAACGTATAAAATTACCGGGTAAAAACCACTCTCAATCACTCAAAAAGGTCTTACAAGAGGCTGGAATACCGCCTTGGGAGCGAAATTCCCTCAAAATGTATTATATTGATGATGAATTGCGTGCTATGGAATGCATTGGTCGCATGGAGCACGCTGAATAACAACCATTTTGATTATTTTTCAAAAAAATACGCTACTGAAGGCATTGAATTAAGCAGAGCACATTATCTGTAACTAGTTTCTGCGCTTTTTTCCACGGCTGGTCTAGCAATGGCTGATGCAACCGTTTTTAAATCAATACTACCAATAATATCACCACTATCATTAGTAACATTAGCCTTATGATTCTCGCTTTTAACAATGCTAGGCAGTACATCTTCTAAAACACTATTATGATTAAAATTTGGGCCGTCTACAGTCTCACCTTTAATCATTATTGATCTAATGCGAATCACACGCCCGCGATTAATATCTTGAATAAAATCAACAATATAATCATCATTAGGCTTTAGGATAATCTCTTGAGGATCGCCTTGTTGAATCACCTCACCATCACGCAAAATAGCGATAGAATCACCAATGTACAATGCCTCGTCTAAATCATGAGTAATAAAAACAATGGTCTTTTGGAGCTCTTGTTGAAGCTTAAGTAAAATATCTTGCATATCTGTTCTGATCAATGGATCAAGTGCGGAGAACGCCTCATCCATTAACAAAATATCAGCATCTGTTGCAAGCGCACGGGCCAAGCCTACACGCTGTTGCATGCCACCAGAAAGTCGAGATGTGTAGCAATTCTCAAACTCTTCTAAGCCGACACGCTCCAACCATTTACGTGAATTTTTTTTTGCCTTATTCAAAGGAATGCCCTGTACTACCAAACCGTAAGCAACATTTTCTGCGACTGTTTTATGAACATGAAGACCAAAATTTTGAAAAACCATTGACACCTTATGGCGCCTAAATTCACGCAATTCGCCTTTTGACATAGATAGCACATCTTCGCCATAAACATCTATCTTGCCGCTAGTTGGCTCGATAAGTCGATTAATGTGGCGAATGAGCGTTGATTTACCAGAACCTGATAAACCCATAATAACGGAAATTTTATGTGCAGGAATATTAATATTAATATCTTTCAAACCTAAGACATGCCTGTGTTTTTCAAGTAAATCAGCCTTTGATATGCCGTCTTTTACATACGAAAGCATCTTCTTTGGTCGCTTACCAAATATTTGGTACAAGCCTTTAATGCTTATTGCAATATCACTCATAGATGATCTCCATGTCTGTGCTTTTGCAATCGTTTACCGTATTCTTGAGTTACCCTATCAAAAATAATAGCCAACGCTACAATGGCTAAACCGTTTAACAAGCCTAGCGCTAAATACTGATTTGAAATAGAGCGCAATACCGGCACACCCAATCCCGCAACACCGATCATAGAAGCGATAACCACCATAGAAAGTGCCATCATAATTGTCTGGTTAATGCCAGCAAAAATATTAGGCAAAGCCAATGGAATTTGAACGCCAAATAAGCGCTGACGATAACTAGCACCAAATGCATCGGCCGCTTCTAACGCTTCCTTACTGACTAGACGAATACCCAAATTAGTCAAACGCACAATTGGTGGCAATGCGTAAATACACACTGCGATTAAACCTGGAACTTTACCAATGCCTAAAAGCATTACCACTGGAATTAAATACACAAAGGCAGGAATCGTTTGCATAATATCAAGTAATGGCGTTACCAGTGCTTGTGCATATTTTGATCTAGCCATTAAAATTCCCAGTGGAATGCCAATAGAAATACAAATTAACGTCGCCACCGAAACAATAGCCAAAGTCGACATAGTGTCTTTCCACATGCCAAAATAACCAATGGCAATAAATGCCAAAATTGCGCCTGTTGCAATTTTAATACTACGACTACCCGCCCAAGCAAGAGCGCCCACAATGAGCAATATAATCGGCCACGGTGTGGCTAGTAGCAATTGTTCAAACCAAACCAAAAACCACAGTAGTGGATCGAAAAAAGCCTCTATAGCTTCACCGTACTCACCAGTAAATTCTGAAAAACTACCATCAACACTTTTTTTAAAATCTCGCAATTCACCACGACTCATTGATGGGAATTTGGCAAAAAAATCCATGATTAAACCTTATATTGTTGTTAAAAAAAATGCCTGAAAAATCAGGCATTTTTTATTATTTAAGTAAGTATATTACTTAATAGCTGCTTTAATTTTACTGGCAGTAGCACTATCTACCCATGACTTCCAAACATCGGATTTAGTTAGCAAGAACTCAATTGCTGCATCTTCGCCACTGGCTTGATTGTCGCCCATGTAAACCAGCATCTCATTCATAACAGCGCCTGGATAAACACGACTCTTTAAGTAGTCAGACACTTCAGCACCGCCATTTTTCTTAAATTCATCAGTAACCACTGTAAATACCTCTGACTTCGTCCAAGAACTCGGCTGCGGATTCTCACACTCTTCTTTCGCTAAACAGCCATCCCAATGCTCACCACCTACAAATGGCACGCCAAAATCAAGCTTAGTCATGTTGTACTTTCCAATCAACGCTGTTGGAGACCAATAATAGCCAAACCAATTTTGATTACGCTCAACCGCTTTAGACATAGAGCCATCTAAACCAGCACCAGAGCCTGGGTTGATTAACTTCCAGCCTTTATTTTCCATATCAAATGCTTTAAATAAGTTTGCATTGGTTAACTGACAGCCCCAACCTGCAGGACAAGTAACAAATGCACCTTTTGAAGGATCTTCTTTGTCTGGGAATAAATCTGGACGTTTAATCACATCAAGTACCGTTTTCAATTCAGGGTGTGCTTTAGCCGTATGAGGCGGGATCCACCAACCTTCACCTAAATCTGTAATCGGACCACCGTTTGCTGAATGCAATGTGCCTGCATCCATAGCTTTAGTAAGTGGCTCGCGCACACCATTGATCCATAATTCTGGCGCAATATCAGGCTGGCCTTTAGTATTCATTGAAGCAAATGTTGTTGTTGTAGCGCCTGGTATCAAGCTAACGTTACAGTCATAACCCTCTTCAAGAATAATTTTATCAACATTAGCCATTAGCTCGGCTGATGCCCAGTTCATTTCAGCGATTTGTACATCGCCACATTGTGCGAAAGCCGCATTTGATGATGCAAGAAGAATAGCAGCAAGACCTGCTCTTTTGATGTGTTTATTAAATACCATAAAACCCTTTATTAATTAAAAAATAGCGTTAAAAACAAAGACATAAAAACATCCACTGCCAATTGTTTAAAGCACAATTAGCCATCAATGTTAACAGTTTGCAAGAGTCTTTTGAGGGTGCTTATTAAAAATAAGGGTTTTTAATCTGTAATTTTTCTAAAATTTTAACTTCTAAACCCTCCATTATTAACGCCTCTTTTTCGTCAATATGGTCATAACCTAACAAGTGCAAAGTGCCGTGAATAGCCATGTGCAGTAGATGATCATTAAAGCTCTTATTTTGCTCTTGAGCTTCTTGAGTAACCACGTCAATGCAAATAATCACATCGCCCAAAATAGCTTCATCAATTTCAATAGGTAAATCACTTGGAAAAGACAATACATTTGTTGTTTTGTCTTGATGGCGATATGTTTTATTTAACTGTTGGATTTCATTTTTATCAACAAAGCGAAGTAAAAGTTCACTATCACTTTTGTCTAAATCATTTAAAACACCTTGTAAAATTTCAACAAATTCTACCTCATTATCGAATTTGAAATTAATACTGTTTTGAATAATGACCACGGTAATCTTTTGTTGATAAAATGGTTTATTTTACGTTGATATTTTTCACCCGTTTATGCCAATTGTTGAAGTTGCAATTTCCGTACCGCTAAACAGAACCTTTGACTATCAATGTGATGGTGAAGTTGCTGTTGGATCGCGCGTTATGGTGCCTTTTGTGCGTAAAAAAGTGGTTGGCATTGTGTTGTCAGTTAAAGATAAAAGCGAATTTGACAAGCTAAAATCGGTTGAAGAAATCTTAGATGAATCGCCTATTTTAGATAAACCTGTTTTAGATTTTTTATTTTGGGCGGCTAAATATTACCACCACCCGATTGGTGAAGTTTTACTCGCCGCACTGCCAAAAAACTTACGCCTAGGCAAAGAAGCAAAAATAAAAAAAGTAGCCGGCTTGCCAACAAAAACCAGCCAACCTGATTTTGATATTACCCAAGAGCAGTCGCTAGCTATTAACGAAATCCTTGCCAAGCAAAATAACTATCACGGCTTTTTACTTCATGGCGTTACTGGCAGTGGAAAAACCGAAGTTTACTTGCGCATCACTCAAGAAGCACTTAATCAAGACAAGCAAGTTTTAGTTTTGGTGCCTGAAATCGGACTTACGCCACAGATGATCTCTCGATTTGAACGGCGTCTAAAAACTCGTGTTGTTGCTATTCACTCTCAGCTAAATGAAACTCAAAAGTTAGATGCCTATCTCATGGCAAAAAATGGTGAAGCAGGTGTTATTCTAGGAACGCGCAGTGCAATTTTTGCGCCAATGCCAAAACTTGGCATGATTATTATTGACGAAGAGCACGATAGCTCATTCAAACAGCAATCAAGCTTTCGTTATTCAGCGCGTGACTTAAGCTTTATTCGTGCTAAGCAAGCTAATATTCCATTAATTTTAGGCACGGCAACACCCTCATTAGAGACACTCAAAAACACCATGGATGGCAAACTAACTCGTTTAACCCTGGCTAATAGAGCAGGTGGCGTGGTGATGCCGAAAGTAAGCTTAATTGATATGCGCTCTAATACTGGTGATGCCTTATCAAAAATGCTGATTGAGAAAATGCAGCAATATTTATCACAAGGCAAACAAGTAATGTTGTTTATTAACCGTCGAGGCTATGCGCCCGTATATTTTTGCACAGAGTGCGGTTGGAAGGCAGAGTGCAATCATTGCAATGCCTCTATGATTTATCATCGCCATATTAATCGACTTAAATGTCATCATTGTGGCGATGAAAAAATGCCAGAACAAACTTGCCCTGATTGCAATGAACAAAACCTAGAAGTATATGGCTACGGCACCGAACGACTAGAAGAAACTTTATCTTCACACTTTTCTGACACACCAATTATCCGCATTGATAGAGACACCACTAGACGTAAAAAGGCGCTTCAACAACACCTGGAAAAGATTAATTCTGGCGAGCCTTGCATTATTGTTGGCACGCAAATGCTCGCCAAAGGGCATGATTTTTCTAACCTTGCCATGGTAGGCATACTAGATATTGATGGCGGATTTTTATCTACTAATTTTCGCGCCACCGAATATTTAGCTCAGCTACTCATTCAAGTATCAGGGCGAGCCGGGCGAAGTGGCGAACAAGGCGAGGTGGTAATTCAAACGCGCTATCCTGATCACCCCATGTTTAACTATGTACTTTCAAATCGTTATACACAATTTGCCAGTGGCCTACTTAAACAGCGCATGAGTGCAATGATGCCACCATTTGCACACCAGGCTTTATTATGTGCCAATGCCAAAAACAAACAAAACGCTGAGGATTTCCTACGTGAGGTCGCTAGCTTATTAAAAAGCATTGAAATGAATACGGTGGAAATCTGGGGGCCAACAGCTGGCATTATTGAGAAAAAAGCGGATTATTATTATTTCAATCTATATTTACAATCTAACGATAGATCGGCACTACATCAAATGCTGGCCACTTTCAATCAACACATTGATAGCATCAAGCTCAAAAATAAAGTGCGGTGGTATTTAGATGTCGATCCGATCGATTAAAGCACTCTTTCCAGATACAAATAAACAGCGTAGGCATTCTTGCGGTTAGCTGCATCAAAAGCAGGCTCATCTTCAAATTCTGACCAATCGATAGCGCTGTAGGCCTCATCAAAAGGTGTCATTTCATCAACGAAAAATGTGAGCTGACTAAGTAGAAAATTCAAATATCGATAGGTTAAATCCATGGTTTCTTGTGGCTGATCAGAAGCCATTCCATGGCCCGGCACAAAATATTCCATTTCCATTTTACGCACACGATCTAGTGTTTTTGCCCATTTGATAATGTCTGCATCGCCCACAAATGGAATGCGCCCTTCGAAAATTAAATCACCGCTATAAAGCGTTTGATCATTAAGACTCAATAACGACATGTCACCTTCAGAATGCACCTTGCCAAAATAAGTCAGTAAAAATTGATGCTCGCCCAAACTAAACTGCGTATCTTTGTCAATAATTCGATCTGGTTTGACCAGATACGTCTCATCATTCACCCAAGGATAAAGCGATGTACGTCTTGACTCTAGTAAGTTTGGTGCTGTTTCAGAATCTAGGTAATCCCAAGTGCCTTTGGGCGCCCAAATTTCAGCGCCTTGTTCTTTAAAAACTTGCAAGCCATAAATATGATCCGCATGATAATGACTGACGATAACAATTTTAATAGGCTGATTGGTAATTTTACGAATCTCACCGAGCATGGCCTTGGCCAGAGATGGCGTACCCAGGCCGTCCAACACCACAACACCTTCAGTGGTAACAATAAAGCCTGCGTTAGAAATAAAGCCTTCGTATTCAGTTGCTGAGCCTGATAACCCTGGAATGTAATAGGCACTACCATCAAGTTTCTCAGCAACCACTTCAACACTCACTTGCTCATAATCATTCGCTTGGGTAAAGGTTGCTAATAAACTTAATAATAAAATGATTTTTTTCATAATTTTTCTACGACTGTTTTAATGGCTTTTGTAACTACTAACAACTCTTGTTTACTAATGGTAAATGGCGGCATGGTATAGAGTAATTTTCCATACGGTCTGAGCCAGACACCATTATCAATTAATAAGTTTTGAGCTTTTTCTATATCAATATCTTGAGTAAGCTCTATCACGCCTATTGCGCCTAAAATTCGCACATCAGTAACCTTGTCGCTACTGCGCAATGAAGATAGCTCACTGTTTAAAACAGCTTCAATACTGGCAATATTATCTTGCCAAGGCGAGTTTAACAATAACTTAATGCTGGCATTAGCAACAGCACAAGCCAATGGATTAGCCATAAAAGTTGGGCCGTGCATTAATACGCCAACACCTTGTGATATTGCATCTGTTGTAAGTGTAGCAGCTAAGGTCATGTAGCCACCAGTAAGCGCCTTTCCAAGGCACAATATATCGGGCTCAACATCAACATACTCATATGCAAATAGCTCGCCTGTTCGCCCAAATCCAGTGGCAATTTCATCCAAAATAAACAACACATTGTACTGCTGACAAAGTGCTTTTGCCTTGATCAAATACTGTGGATTGTAAATACGCATGCCGCCAGCACCTTGCACAACAGGCTCTAGAATCATTGCCACAATAGAGTCTGAGTGCTCTTTTAAAGTAAATGACAAATCCTCTAATGCATCATCCATTGAAACCATCGATGGACTTTTTACAAAAAAGTGTTTTGGTAATACACTTGAAAACAAATGGTGCATGCCGTTATCTGGATCGCACACACCCATAGCGCCAAATGTATCGCCATGATAGCCGCCTCGAATGGTAACAAATCTGTGCTTATCAGCACACCCTTGGTTGTGCCAATATTGCAAAGCCATTTTTAATGCTGACTCAACAGCTACCGAGCCAGAATCGGTAAAAAAAACTTTGGTTAG
>ENA-UZWY01006971-UZWY01006971.1-metagenome-genome-assembly--contig:-Day-2--50m-contig-6971_pt1 | contig 17138 bp, 19 predicted proteins | sample MGYA00260341_ERZ794901 | MGnify/ENA metagenome assembly ERZ794901 | reverse complement strand
AGGTAAGTAGGCATTATGAAAGCAAGTATTGAAGAAATATTGGAAGATTACAAACAAGGAAAAATGATCATCCTAATGGATGATGAAGACCGTGAAAATGAAGGTGATCTGATCATTCCTGCAGCCACGTGCACCAAAGAGGATATTAACTTTATGGCCACACACGGCCGTGGTTTGATTTGCCTAACCTTAACTCAAGAGCGCTGTAAGCAGCTTAATCTGCCGCTGATGGTAGCGCAAAATAACGATGCAAATGGCACCAACTTTACCGTATCAATTGAGGCGGTAGAAGGCGTGACAACTGGAATTTCAGCGGCAGATAGGGCTAAAACTGTACTCGATGCAGTGGCACCTAATGCTACGCCAGAAGACATTGTTCAGCCAGGGCATATTTTTCCATTAATGGCCCAACCAGGTGGTGTGTTAATTCGCGCTGGTCATACGGAAGCAGGCTGTGATCTTGCGCGCCTATCAGGCTTTGAACCAGCCTCTGTGATTGTTGAAATTCTTAATGAAGATGGCACAATGGCACGTCGTGATGATCTTGAAATTTTTGCCAAAAAACACAATATTAAATGGGGTACGATTGAAGATTTAATTTCATATCGTGTTGAGCATGAAAAAACCATTGAGCGTATTAATGAGCGTCCATTTACAACCGATCATGGTACGTTTAGAGTGGTTTCGTTTCTAGACAGTATTCATAATGAAACTCACCTGGCGCTAGTCAAAGGCAAGGTTGACGACAATAGCAATACTTACGTTCGCGTACATATGGAAGATACCTTTAAAGATGTTTTAAAAGAGAGTTCAGCCAGTTTTAGCGTGGATGATGCATTAAAGCATATTGCCAAGGCAGAATCTGGCGTGTTACTGCTGCTTAGAAAGCAAACTGACCAGTCTATTTTGCAGAATATTGATAATGTTTCAAGAGATGGTGGTGATGATATTAAAACCTATGGAATTGGTGCGCAAATCCTATCTGATTTGGGTGTGAAAAAAATGAAACTATTGGGGTCACCAAGAAAGCTGCATGGCCTTAAAGGGTTTGGCCTGGAAGTGAGTGAATACGTAGAAATTAACAAATAAAGGATTTAAATGCAATTTCAATTTGACAAAAATGCTAATAGTGACTTTTTAAAGGACAGTAAGGTCGCCATTATTGTGGGCTATTTTTACCAAGATATTGGCGATAAGTTGTTAGCATCTGCACAAGAAACATTGGCCAAATATGGCATTGATGAGCATAACGTTAATGTATTTTATGCGCCTGGTGCTTTTGAAATTCCACTTCTGGCTAAACGCATTGCAGCGCAACAAGCCAATGGTAAAAATTTATACGACGGCATTGTAACATTAGGCGCTGTTATTAAAGGCGAAACCCCGCATGATGTCTATGTGTGTAATGAATGTGCCAAAGGTATTGCTGAGGTATCTTATCAATTTGAAGTGCCAACAACATTTGGCGTGCTAACCACGCTTAATATGGATCAGACCATTGGTAGAGCAGGCGGTTACAAAGGTAACAAGGGTGAAGAAGCCACCATGGCCATGATTGAAATGCTTTATTTAACAAAGCAAGCCGACACTCAAGCGTTTTAAATTATGGCATTCAAAACCCCAAAGCACCGCTCTCGTGAGCGTGTGGTTCAAGCCATTTATCAATACACCGTTTCAGGTGGTGAAGTATTGCAAATTGAGCAGCAATTCTTAAATCAGAAAGAAGGCAAAATATCAAAAGCATTCTTTTCAAATTTGTTTATTAATATTCTTAAAAATAGAACGGAGCTTGATGAATTGATTGCCCCAACGCTTTCTAGAGAAACGGATGAGCTGGGCTCTGTTGAGCATGCAATCTTATATTTAGGTGCGTATGAGCTTCAACATAGTATTGAAGTGCCTTATAAAGTCGTGATTAATGAAGCGCTTGAAATCGCCAAATTGTATGGTGCTGAAGGTGCGTTTAAGTTAATCAATGCCTCATTAGATCAATTAGCTAAAAAGCTTCGCAGTATTGAAGTCAACGCCTAATATTGTTCAAAATCCATTAGACAAGTTGCCTGAAATTCTCAAGCAGAATTTAAAGCGCAATTTGTGTGTTTGTAATGAAGTTAAAAAAATAGATGTTATTAATGCCATTGCTGATGGTGCAAACACCGTGATGAAAGTTCGAGATCAAACCTTTGCCACGAGTGGTAATGGCTGCTGCACAAGGCAAGTTGAGCGACTTATTGAATGTATTCACACCTCAGAATAAGTTCGATATTTTTCAAGTAATAGACTAAAGAGTTGAAATAAACTACTCTAAATTTGGCGAAAGTAATCTTTCTGCTTGATCCACCGAAATACCTTTTCTGCTAGCGTAGTCTTCCACTTGCTCCTGGTTGATTTTTGTTATGCTAGAGGCAATGCCTTGCACCTAAAAACGTGAAAGCACTCTAATGAACTCTAGACAATTGTATGTATATTAAGCCTAATCAAGTTGAGAAAGGCTTTGCCTCGCTTAGAAACAAATTACTCTAAGTTGGGCGAAAGTAATCTTTCTGCTTGATCCACCGAAATACCTTTTCTGCTAGCGTAGTCTTCCACTTGCTCCTGGCTGATCTTTGCCACACCAAAATAACGAGATTCAGGATGGGCAAAGTACCAGCCACTAACGCTGGCTGTTGGTAGCATTGCATATGAGCTAGTGAGTATCATGCCGGTGTTTTTTTCAACATCGAGCAATGCCCATAACTTTTCTTTTTCGCTATGTTCAGGGCACGCAGGGTAGCCTGGCGCGGGGCGAATGCCGCGGTATTTTTCTTCGATAAATTCATCGTTATTAACCACTTCATTACTATAACCCCAAATTTCAGTACGGAATTTGTAATGCATCATTTCAGCAAATGCTTCAGCAAAACGATCAGCTACTGCTTTAATCATAATTGAATTGTAATCATCATGCTCAGCCTCATAAGCCTCAACAAGTGGATCAATGTTAATGCCGGCTGTTACGGCGAACGCACCTATATAATCTTGCACACCACTGTCTTTTGGGGCGATAAAATCACTCAGACAGAAGTTTGGTGTATTACCTTTTTTGTCTAGCTGCTGACGCAGATGATTAAGTGTCATTAATGCGTCACCATTCTCATTAGTGAGCTCAATATCTTCATTAACACTGTTGGCCGGAAAAATACCCACAACTGCATTAGCTTGTAAGAGCTTTTTATCTATGACTTTTTTAAACATGGCTTTGGCATCTTCAAATAAGGCAGATGCTGATTCACCCACCACTTCATCAGTGAGAATATCGGGAAATTTTCCAGCAAGCTCCCAAGTACGGAAAAATGGTACCCAGTCAATAAACTCGAAAATTTCATTCAAGTCATAGTCTTTAAACACATGAACACCTAGCTTGTTAGGCGTTGTAATCTGATCAAACTTTAGCTGAGGCTTGTTATTTCTGGCCGATTCAAGATCTAAAAGCTTACTTTTGCCTTTGTTAGCGCGGCGAACACGTACTTTTTCATATTCTTCCCTAGTGTTTTCCATTAAGGTTGGCTTGAGTTCATTTGATAGTAGTGAGGTAGCTACACCAACTGCTTTAGAGGCATCCTTAACATAAAATACACCTTTGTCATATTGTGGCTCAATTTTTACCGCTGTATGTGCAATTGAAGTGGTGGCGCCACCAATCAATAGTGGTAGCTCAAAGCCTTGGCGTGTCATCTCTTTAGCAACAAATACCATTTCATCGAGTGATGGGGTGATCAGCCCAGACAAGCCGATAATATCAACATTTTCTTTAATAGCAGTTTCTAGAATAGTTTCAGCAGGCACCATCACACCAAGATCAATAATCTCGTAGTTGTTACAAGATAGCACCACACCAACAATATTTTTACCAATATCATGCACGTCACCCTTGACTGTCGCCATCAGGATTTTTCCTTGTGAGGTTGAAGCGCAATCTTGTTTTTCAGCTTCTAAGAACGGATCCAAATAAGCCACTGATTTTTTCATCACTCGAGCAGATTTAACCACTTGTGGCAAAAACATCTTGCCATCGCCAAATAGATCGCCGACCACATTCATGCCATCCATTAATGGGCCTTCAATGACCAGAATAGGGCGACCTAATTTATCAAGCGCCTCTTGGGTATCTTCATCAATAAATTCAGTAATACCTTTAACTAGTGAATGCTCTAAGCGCTTTTCAACTGGCCAAGTTCGCCATTCTAAATCTCTTTTATTTTCTTGAGCTTCGCCAGTGCCTGAGAATTTTGGCGCAAGATCAACTAGGCGCTCACCTGCCTCTTTATCAATATTCAGAACCACATCTTCCACAGCTTTTTTCAGCTCTGGATCAATATCATCATAAACCACTAACTGCCCAGCGTTAACAATACCCATAGTCATGCCAGCCTTTACCGCGTGGTATAAAAATACCGAGTGAATGGCCTCACGCACAGGATTGTTTCCTCTAAAGGAGAAAGAGACGTTAGATACACCACCAGATACTTTGGCGTAAGGCAGGTTTTGAGTAATCTCTCGTGTGGCCTCAATAAAGTCCACACCATAGTTGTTGTGCTCTTCAATACCGGTTGCCACTGCAAAAATATTTGGATCAAAGATAATATCTTCAGGTGGAAAATTGACTTCGTTTATTAGTATGTTGTAAGCTTCAGTGCAAATTTCAATTTTGCGTTCTTGGGTGTCAGCCTGGCCAACTTCATCAAATGCCATTACAATAATTGCTGCACCGTAACGTTTGCATAAGTGCGCGTATTTAACAAAGTTTTCTTTGCCTTCTTTAAGCGAGATTGAGTTAACAATCGGCTTTCCTTGTGTGCACTTTAAGCCTGCTTCAATAATATCCCATTTGGACGAATCTACCATGAGTGGCACTTTGGAAATATCAGGCTCAGAAGCAATTAAGTTCATAAAACGAATCATTGCTGCTTTGCCGTCCAACATGCCTTCATCCATGTTGATGTCAACTACTTGAGCGCCGTCTTCTACTTGTGCGCGACAAATGTCGAGCGCCTCTTCATATTCTTCATTAAGAATAAGACGTTTGAACTTAGCTGAACCGGTAACGTTAGCACGTTCACCCACATTAACAAATAAAGCGTTCTCGCCAATATTAAAAGCTTCTAATCCTGAGAGGCGACATTCTGGCGCAATATTTGGAATTTGTCTTGGGGCTAAGCCATCTATGGCATCAGCAATCGCTTTAATATGTTCTGGCGTAGAACCACAACAGCCGCCCAAAATATTTACCAAGCCGGAAGAAGCCCATTCGCCTACTTGCTCACTCATGGTGATCGCACCTAAATCGTATTCACCAAATTCATTTGGCAGGCCAGCATTCGGATGTGCTGATACATAAGTATCAGCTACGCGTGACATTTCGGCGACATATTGGCGCAATAAGTCAGGGCCTAGTGCACAGTTAAGGCCAATAGATATTGGCTTGGCATGACGTAGAGAATTATAAAAAGCTTCAGTCATTTGCCCAGAAAGTGTACGACCTGAGGCATCAGTAATGGTGCCTGAGATCATAATTGGCAATTCGGTATTGTCTTGTTCAAATACCTCTTGCACAGCAAAGATAGCAGCTTTGGCATTTAGTGTGTCAAAAATGGTTTCGATTAGAATAATATCTGCACCACCTTCAATCAAACCACGGGTGGACTCCATATACACACCAACCAATTCATCAAAGGTAACGTTTCTAAAGCCAGGGTCGTTAACATCAGGTGAGAGAGAACAGGTACGCGAAGTGGGGCCGATAACGCCAGCAACAAACCTTGGCTTATCATCAGTTGAAAACTCTTCACAAGCAGCCTTGGCTAAGCGCGCACTTTCAACATTAATCTCATACGCTAATGCCTCCATTTCATAATCACTCATAGAGGTTTTGGTAGCGTTAAAGGTATTGGTTTCAACAATATCCGCACCAACTTCTAAATATGAGCGATGAATGTCTTGAATGATTTTTGGCTGTGTGAGTGACAATAAGTCGTTATTGCCTTGAACTAAAATAGACCAGTCTTTAAAACGCTCGCCACGATAGTCTGCTTCGCTGAGTTTGTGTTTTTGAATCATGGTGCCCATAGCGCCATCTAAAACCATGATTCTTTGCTTTAAAATTGATTGTAATAACTTTGTTCTATTCATGTTTTGCATTATACCCACAGGCCATTACTTCAGCTTTATAATGACATGGTCAAATGGTTCATAACAATTATGTTGATTATTCATAACAACGGGAAGAGAAAATGAAAAAAATAGTGGTTGCAGGCTTACTAGTTAGTAGTCTTGGTGCTCAGGCTTTTTTAGACTTTAATAGTTATGGCCCTGGCTATAATGATAATGATTGGCCGATTTGGACCCCAATGTACTGGATGGAGAAAATGACTGATAACGATAAGTTTAGTCAATATGGCTACCCATATAACAATCGTCCGTTTAATGTTGGCGCATCACAATTCAACATGTCGCAAATGCCGACACCTGATCAGGCCTATCGCGCTGAATCGCCAGCAACACCTGCACCTACTTATATGACGCCGGCAGCCATGTCATTTGCCAATCCTAACAAGGCGGCCCAAATACAACCAGTTCATTTACAAAGTCCTTATTCACGAAATTATAATTTTGTTGAGCCTAGAAGACCAAGCTGGCGTGGCTTTTGATTAGGGTTAATTAAGACTTGCAATTTTATATTATCATGTTATAATATAGTTTCTTACAATAATTATAGATACGGAGATAAGACAATGAAAAAACTTTTAGCAATCGCATTAGTAGCAGCTTCTCTAAGTGCAAACGCGTTTTTTAACAACAACGACATGCCGTGGAACAATGGTTACAACAACTACGGCTACCAAGAAGATAACGGTATGTTTGGTTACAACCCATACGACTACTGGGATCCACGTTGGTACATGGAAGAAATGTCNNGAAATGTCAAACATGGTAGATGAGTTTGATGATGAATTCAATAACAACAATAACGGTTGGAATAACAACAACTTTAACGGTTACAACCCATACAATAACTTTAACAACCCGTGGAACAACACTCAGGCGCCTACAGCACCTGTTGCTCCAGCTAAGTAAGTTTTAGTTAGTTTGATAAAAGCCAGCACAAGTTGCTGGTTTTTTTTCGTCTAATGAAAATACCGAGTGGCTTGCAGAAGTGGTTTATAATAAACTTTTATAATTAAGTGGCTAATAAGGGGAGAGTATGAAGAAAATCATCGCAACATCACTAGTGGTAGTAGCGCTCAATGCATCGGCAGGTTTTGGTAACGGTCCATGGAGTAATAATGGCTGGAACAACAACCAAGATAATGGCTTTATTGCCCATAATCCTTATTCTATGTTTACACCAGATTGGTTCAGTGAAGAAATGGACGACATGATGGATGAATTTGATTTTAACAATAACAACAATCGAGGCCCATGGGGTAATAACTTTAACAATAATGGCCCTTGGAATAATAACTTTAATAACCGCGGCCCTTGGAATAATAACGGCCCGTGGCAAAACAGAAATTGGAATCAAGCGCCTTGGGGTAACAACCAACCGTTTAACTTTCGCAATAATTCATTTGGCCCGATGAGCAACGGTCCATGGAATAACACTAACACACCAACTCAAACAAAATAAAAAAAGGGGAAAAACTATGAAAAAAATTATCGCAATTACACTAATGACAGCATCTTTGGGTGCTTCAGCTTTTGGCAGCAATTGGAACAGCAATGATCCAATGAATTTTGGCGCCAACACACCATGGAATAATAACAATAACTTTAACAACTTTAACAACGGCCCATGGAATAATAATTCTTGGGGCAATAACATGCCTATGAATGGCAAGAATTTCAATAATACACCTTGGTCAAACGGCAATAACTGGGGTAACAATATGCCTATGAACAACGGTAATTTCAACAATATGCCTTGGAATAACGGCAATGGTAATAACTTTGGTCCGTTTAAAACTAATTCAAACTTTAGCCCATTTAATGGTGGCAATGGTCAGCCGTTTAGCTTTGGCACCAGTACTTCACCGTTTAACTTTGACACAAGTTCAAACTCATTTGGCCCAATGAATATGAATAATTCACCTTGGAACTACGGCTACAACCAAGCCATTCCAACCACTGCTGAAACCAATGATGCGCCAGCAGCCGAAGCAGCTAAGTAAGATTTAGTTGTTTCAAATTAAAGCCGGCCATGTGTCGGCTTTTTTTTGGCCAAAATTTAACAGTATTAATTATTGTATTGCTTGGGGTAAAATACTCGTCCAAATTATCCATCTTTAGACAAGGAAAGTAGTATGAGTAACGAGTGTTTATTTTGTGAATTAAGAAACCAGGAAAGGGTTATTGGTGAATGCGATTTAACCATTACGTTTATTGATAATTTTCCAGCTTCACCAGGCCATACATTAGTTATTCCTAAGCGTCACTTTGCGACGTATTTTGAAGCCACAGAGGCTGAACTATTGGCAATTGGTGTCGCTGTACAAAAGGCTAAATTGTTATTAGATGAAGAGTTTAAGCCTGATGCTTACAATATTGGTGTAAATAATGGCGAAATGGCAGGGCAAAGTATCAAACATTTGCATGTACATTTAATTCCAAGATACAAAGGCGATGTTGAAGATCCAAAAGGTGGTGTACGTTGGATTTTAAAAAACAAAGCTAATTATTGGGATGATCGAGATAAAGCTCAAAAAGCCAAATAATTCGAAAAAACCCGCTATTAGCGGGTTTTTCTTATTAAAAATATTGGAAATTATTTAAATGGCGTAGTTTTAATCAAGAAAATCGACCAAAAGTCCTGTTTTAATAGCCTTAAATAGTTGTTTTTTAGGAGTTTTAGGTATTTGCAGTTAGATTTTTATAAAAATTTCGGAAATTTTCAGAATGAGTGTTTTTAGTAAAAATGTGCTTGTATATCTGATAAGCGCAGTGTATAGTTCAACTTCATACTTATAATTCTTGGGGAAGAGATGAACAATAAAAAAACACATATTTTTAAAAACTTGTATCGGTTTAACGCTCGGCATTAGTACAACAATTTTTGCTAACTTTGGTAATCCATCGTCAATGATGTCGCCGTTCGGTGGGCAAACTTTTGCCCAGCCGCAAATGCAGCAGTTTGGTGGAAACTCTATGCCGTGGGGTGGTCAGCGTTTTGCTCAGCCTAGATATTCTAATCCAAGATATGCATCCCCAAGGCAGCGATACAGTGCTCAACCAACTTATAATCCGATGCCGTGGGCAATGGCTGGTGGCAATAGCAGGAAAGCTCAACCGACGCAGTCTTTTGGTGGCATGAGTATGATGCCATTTAATCCTGGACAGCCTCAACAGCAATTTCGCCAACCACAGTCTTCCTCATTTATGATGCCGGGTATGAACCAAGGAATTCGCACCATGATGGAGCCGGGCAAGATTATGGCTGAAGAGGCTACCCCTGGTGTTTATATGAAGCCAACTTGGCGCTAAACCTTGAGTTGATTTAACCAGCGATCTAGGTGATTGGCAAAAGTTTGTCGATCAGCTTGGCTGAGTGGCGATGGGCCGCCTGTTTGCACACCACTTGAGCGAATTACATCCATAAAATCGCGCATACTAAGTTTTGCTTTAATATTGTTAGTGGTGAATAGCTCTCCTCGTGGGCTTAGCGCTGTTGCGCCTTTGTTAATTGCTTCATCTGCTAAAGGAATGTCACTGGTGATAACCAAATCACCTGATTTAAGTTGTTTGATAATTTCATTGTCAGCTACGTCAAATCCTGGCATTACTTGAATAAAATTTAAATATTGAGAAGGTGGTAAGTGCAGTGCATGGTTAGCCACTAAGGTTGTTTGTGTTTGGGTGCGATCAGCTGCTTTAAATAAAATCTCTTTAATGACGACAGGGCAGGCATCTGCGTCAATCCAAATTTGTGCAGTAGGTTTGTTGGTCATTAGATATAGCTTGTATTGATTAATAGGATTATCCCTATTGAGTGATGTCAATGGACGGTTTGTTGAATTTGTTTCTCAGAAGGTGTATAGTTAAACTGAAGCAACAAAAAAAATAGGAGGCGGTATGAAAATGAAAAGTTTATTGATGGCTGTCACAACTGGATTATCGGCATCAGGCACAGTGATGGCGGCACAGACATTAGCAAAAGACTACGCACAATCTGTACATACACAGGCTAAGATTGGCACTGAGCTAGTCAAGCCGTGGCACAAAGGCTATCAGCAAGATGTTAGTACGTGGTCTAAGCTTGATGGGCGCGGTATTAAAAACATGGCTAGAATGTACAATCATGGCATTAAAAGAGTTTGAATTACCTTTTTAAATTAATAAAAAAAACCTCGCTAAAGCGAGGTTTTTTTAAGTTGATAACAAAGGCTATCTAGAATGGAATATCATCATCAAACCCAGCGTTGTCAACTGGTGTAATTGGGTCTTGTGCAGGTGTTTGAGCACGCGGTGCGCTTGGTGCTGATTGGGCAGGCGCACCACCAGTTGGGCCGTCACGACGGTCAAGCATTTGTAATGTGCCATTAAAGCCAGAAACTACCACTTCAGTGGTGTAGCGATCAGCGCCAGACTGGTCTTGCCATTTACGAGTTTGTAATTTACCTTCAACGTACACTTTAGAGCCTTTGTCTAAGTATTGGCCAGCAATTTCTGCTAATTTGCCAAATAAACTAACACGGTGCCATTCGGTTTTTTCTTGTTTTTGGCCGGTGTTTTTATCCGTCCAAGTTTCACTGGTTGCCACTGAAAGGTTTGCAATAGCGTTACCATTAGATGCGTACTTAACTTCAGGCTTTTGACCAAGGTTACCTACTAAAATTACTTTATTAATGCCTGCCATTGTGATTTCTCCCGTTAATTTATTAAGATGATTCAGTGCGCATACTAAGTGAAATTAACCACCAAATAAGTGCGATAAATGTGGTGAATAAGAATACACTATTTAGACCTGATGTGTTGTAAATCCATCCGCCAATTATGCCACCTGCAAATGCCCCTAAAAATTGAGAGCTGGCATAAAAACCCATTGCTAGCCCGCGTTTGTCGCTACTTGCTGTTTTGGCAATGAGTGATGGTAGTAAGGCTTCTAGCGCATTAAAGGCAACAAAAAATAAAGTTAAGATGATAAAGAACGTGGTGTAGTTAAGTGCACTTTGATAGAATAAAATTTGACTCAGTGCTAGTAAGAAAATAGCTAACAAAAATACTGTTTTGGTCTTTTGAAATTTGGTGGCAACAATAATCATTGGGATCATGCCTAAAAATGATAAGACGATCACTGGTAAATACATTTGCCAATTGTCTTGAATGCTTAAGATGTTTTGCTCAACCAAGAAAATCGGGATGGCGATAAAAGCACTGGTAAGGATAAGATGTAGTGCAAAAACGCTAAAATCGAGTCTTAGCAACTCAGGTGTTAAGATTTTTTTAAAATTAGCGATTGAGAGTTTGTATTGTTTTTTTGGTATTGCTCGAGGTAGGGTAGCAACCACAATAAGCGCTATAACAGATAAGCCAGCAATAAGCCAAAACAAGCCTGAAATGCCTATTTGATGGCCAATTATTGGCCCGAGTAGTAGTGCTAACATAAATGCCATGCCAATTTGCACGCCGACAAAAGCGTTGGCTTTAGGGCGCTCATTTTCACTGACATAATCAGCTAAGAATGCCATTAAGACGGCAGAAAGGCCGCCAGCGCCTTGTAGTGCTCTACCAGCGATTACTTGAAAAATGTCAGTTGCGTTGGCAGCAATAACACTGCCCATAAAGAAAACAATAAGACCAAATACTAGCAAAGGTTTGCGACCGTATTTATCAGATTACTAACCAAAAGGGATTTGAAAAAAAGCTTGAGTTAAGCCGTAAATACCAATAGCAACACCAATCATTAAAGGGGTGACACTTTCATAATTGTTAGCGTAAATCGAAAATATCGGAAAAATCATAAACAGGCCAAGCATGCGCGTGGCCATGATGAGTGATATTTTTAGGGCGAAACCTCGCTCAAGTTTAGTCATTGGCGAGTGGGCTTGTTAGTCTTCTAGTGTGTAATGAGGCGTGTAAAGTGGGTAGCTCTTTTTAAGGACTCGACGCACATCTTTTGCCAATATTGGTGTATCGATAATATCGTAGTTATGTGCCATTAAATGTAATGCTGCTGGTACAGAAGGCGTATTTGGGTATTTTTCAATGATGTATTTGCTGCGGTTAATAGCAGCGATATTGGCGCCTTTTTTGGTGTAGTAGATAGCTACAAATAGCTCGTGACGAGACAGAATGTTTCTTAGTACTACTAGGCGAGTTTTAGCTTCTTCAGTGTATTCCGTTTTAGGGAATTTATCAATTAATGCTAGGTAGTAATTAAAAGCATCACGTACAGAGTTAACATCACGTTGAGCATTGTCAGTGATGTAATCGTCTAGAATTGAGCGAGATTTATCTTCTGAGATAACCCCGCGTAAGTAATAAGCGTAGGGTGTAGAAAAGTGATTGGGGTAGAGTTTAATGTAGCTATTTAAGCGATCAATGGCTTGATCGTAATCTTCACTTTTATAAAGCGCATAAGCGATTTCAAGTTTTGATTGAAGTGCGTATTTAGAGCCTGGATAAGCAGCTTGTAATTGTTCGAATAGTTCAATGGCTTTATCCATAGAGCCGGCAGAAATTTGTTCTTTTGCTTGAGTAAAGAAGGTTTTAGGCGACCAACCTTTAGTGATGGATTCGCGTTTTTTCTCCTCTTCCCAGAAACAGCCACCTAGAAATAACGTTAATATTGGGAGAATTAAGATAAGTTTTTTCATAGGGGTTGCGATAAATTTATTATAAATATGCACATCATTATACTGACGCATAAGTATTATAATGGCAAAACTTAATTCAAGATTCAGCCTAATTAATATGTCAGAAAATCAGCCTAAAATTCTCATTAGCGACTTGTGTGATGTGCTTGAAACTTACATGTCTAAATCGCAAGTTGAAGGGGTTTATCAGGCCTATATTGTTGCCGCAACTGCGCATGATGGTCAATATCGAAAATCGGGTGAAGCTTATGTGTTTCACCCGATTTCTGTAGCCATGATTCTGGCCGAACTTCAGCTTGATTATTACTGCATTGTGGCCGCTTTACTGCATGATTGTATTGAAGATACTAGTGTCACTTTTGAAGATATTAAATATGATTTTGGCTATGAAATTGCCCATATTGTAGAGGGTGTTTCTAAGCTAACCGGACTTGAGTTTCATACCAATGCAGACAAGCAAGCTCAAAATTTCCGTAAGCTATTTTTGGCCATGAGTGATGACATGCGAGTGATGGTTATTAAGTTGGCTGATCGCTTGCATAATATGCGCACATTGGGCTCAATGAGGCGCGATAAGCAGCTTAGAATCGCCAAGGAAACAGTTGAAATTCACGCGCCGATTGCCAGAAGATTAGGCCTTAATAGTATTAGGGTGGAATTGGATAACTTGTGTTTTGCCATTATTCATCCATTTCGTCACCAGGTATTGGTAAGCCAAATTAAAAAGCAGTGCGGCAATCGCACCAAGGTTATCACCCATATTCAGCAGCAGCTTAATGATCGGCTGCAGCAAGAGGGATTGCCTGATGTTGAGATTAGTGGTCGAAGAAAGCAGCCTTGTAGCATCTATAAAAAGATGAAAAACAAAGGCTTAAAATTCTCCCAAGTGCTTGATATGTATGCATTTAGAGTGATTGTCAAAGATGTGGCGCAGTGTTATCAAACATTGGGCGTTATTCATAATTTGTACAAACCTTTACCAGGTAAATTTAAAGATTATGTAGCCTTGCCAAAATCTAATGGTTATCAATCTTTGCACACGATTTTATTTGGCCCAAATAAGATTTTTATTGAAGTTCAAATTCGTTCTGAAGATATGCATTTTGTGTCTGAATACGGTATTGCTGCTCATTGGCATTATAAAAGTGACACGGATGATGATTCAGAGTTGGCCAGTAATTGGCTGGGTTCTTTGCTTGATATTCAGCAAAATTCTGGCACTTCAGTTGAATTTTTGGAAGAAACAAAAAACGATTTATTTCCATCAGAAGTGTTTGTCTTTACACCGCAAGGTGAGATTATGCAGCTACCTTACCGAGCCACAGCGCTCGATTTTGCTTATATGGTGCATACTAACATTGGCCATAATGCGGTTAAGGCTAAAATTGACCAAGTTGGCACCTCTATTTCAACTCAGCTTCGCTCTGGGCAAACTGTTGAAATTGTCACTAGTGATCAGGCTAAGCCACACCCATCTTGGCTGCAAATGGTGGTTACTGCCAAGGCTAAGTCAGCCATTAAGAGTTACTTAAAATCTCAATCTGCTTCAGAATTAATGCGTCTTGGTGAATATTTGCTGTCAAATGCACTTGACTATCAAAATATTAATATGGCTAATATTGAGGCTGAACGCTGGCAAGTGTGCCTTAATGAGTTAGGTTGCGAGTCACTAGATGAGCTACACTTACGCATTGGTTTGAGTGAAATATTAGTTTCTGTGGTGCTAAATAAACTTCAGTATGGCCATGATCAGCAAAAAATACAACAGATTAAAATTAATACCACGCATGATAAGGCCATTAGTTTTGCGCATTGTTGTTATCCAATTCCCGGGGATAAAGTTGCAGGCATTTTAACTGTCTCTAAAGGCATGGTAATGCATCGAACCGATTGTACAAATTTGGTGCGTTTAAAAGCCAAGCATGCGCAGTGGCTAGCTATTGATTGGGAGGCGGATGAGCAAGATAGTTTTGAAGTTAAGATTGTAGTTGATGTAGCCAATCAGCGTGGTACGCTAGCCGCCATTGCTAATACTGCAGCTAAGCTTGAATGTAATATTGAACACATTGAAATTCGCGAAAAAGACAATTTTGTTAAATCATTAGAGTTGGTGGTTGGTGTTGCAAACGCTAATCATTTAAAAGCTATCAGTGATGCGCTTAGAGCGCTAAAATTTGTTCAAGGCGTGTCTCGTTATTAGTTGACTTTTCATCTCAAAATACTGCATAACACTCTATGATTTGGTTAAAATTAAATCATTATTTCTTTAGGTATTTGATATGAATTGGACCGATTCTTTAGACATTGCAATTGCATTAGATGAAACCTATCCAGACACAGATCCATTAACCATAGGCTTTGTAGAATTAAGAGACAAGGTGATGGCATTAGAGGAGTTTGATGATGATCCTGAAAAATCAGGTGAAAAAATTCTTGAAGCCATCCAAATGAATTGGATTGAAGAAAAAGAATGATTAAATTAATAGTCACTTGTTTTGCGCTTTATATTTCATCAGCTTTTGCCGTTTTAGAGGTGACTGTTTTAAAAACAGATGAAGACGCTTTTCCAATTGTAATTTCTCCATTTTCTGTTACAGGTGATGCCAAACAAGGCGAGGCAATCGCGCACATCATGCGTGATAATTTTAATCGCTCGGGTGAATTTAACGCCTCAAGTGCTAATCAAATTATCAGTAATCAAATTAATTTTGGACAGTGGCAAGCTAAAAAAATTGAGGCGATTGTTGTTGGAAAGCTTGATCAGGTCAGTCAAAAGATTTTCAATGTTGAAATTGAACTGATTGATACCTATTCTAAAAAAACCTTATATGCCAAAAAATTTGCGGTTCATAATAGTGGTATCAGACGAATCGCGCATTATTTATCAGACCAAATTTATTTTGCCCTATTGGGTGTTAAGGGTTCGTTTGATACTCGTCTTGCCTATGTGACAGTTGCTAATAAGGGTCAAGGTAAGCGCGAGTATCGTTTAGAGATTTCTGATTCTGATGCGCAAAATCCACAAACTATTTTTAGAGCGGCTAGTCCAATTTTATCGCCTGCTTGGTCACCAGATCAAAATAAAATCGCCTATGTTTCGTTTAAAAATGGTCGATCTGAGGTGTTTATTCAGTATCCATTTATGCGCAGAAAAACACAAAAACTACCTTATTTTGACGGTATTGCTTCGGCACCAGCCTGGCACCCTAATGGTGAAAGCATTGTATTAACATTGTCAAAAAATGGCAATAAAGATATTTACGCCTACTCGTTAACTGATAAAAAATTAACCCGCCTAACTCAAGATGTTGGTATTGATACTGAGGCAAGTTTTTCACCCGATGGTGAGCGCATTGCCTTTACTTCTAATCGTTCAGGTCAAGTTCAGGTTTATATTAAACACCTAGCATCAGGCAAGATTAAGCGCGCTACGTTTGATGGAAGCTACAATGCTAAAGCGGTATTTTCACCCGATGGCAAAAGCTTAGCATTGGTGCACCGCTTGGATCGAGATTATCGTATTGCCATGCTTGATATTGCTACTCAAGATCTAACAATCATGACCAGCAATAAGTTGGACGAATCTCCATTCTTCTCACCCAATGGTAGTATGATTATTTATGCCACTAATAAGGGCGATACCGGTGTGCTATCCGTTGTTTCAATTTTGGGTCAGCAAACTTTTGAGTTGGCCAGTAAAGCGGGTGAGGTTCGAGAGCCCAATTGGTCGCATTATTCTAAATAATTCAAGGAGTTTATTATGTTAAAAATCACTGCATTATTAACAGCCACTGTGTTGTTATCATCTTGTTCTACTACGGTTGAAGAGTTGTACCAAAAAGTAGCGCCAAGGCCTAGTGTTGTTACACAGGATGATACTCAAGAGCATGTTGTTACTCAAGACACATCTAGTTTTCAGTCAACAGAATATGCGGGCAACTATAAACGCTCCAATACCCAGGTGACAGCAGCCCAGTTGGCATCCGCTGAGCTTAAAAATACAGGTACTCAATTTGTACTGTATTTTGATTATGACGGCAGTGAAATTAGCGAGTTAGCCACTCAGGAAATTATTAAGCATGCTAATTTTATGCGTGACAATCCTGCGCTTAATTTGCGCCTAGAAGGGCATGCAGATGAGCGTGGTACTCGTGAATATAATCTTGCTTTGGGTGAGAATCGAGCCTTGGCAGTTAAAGAGGTGTTAGGCTTGTATGATCTTGGTTCTAGAGTTGAGGTAATTAGCTTTGGTGAAGAAAGTCCGTTAATGCAAGCTCATGATGAAACGGC
>ENA-UZWY01009744-UZWY01009744.1-metagenome-genome-assembly--contig:-Day-2--50m-contig-9744_pt1 | contig 17258 bp, 28 predicted proteins | sample MGYA00260341_ERZ794901 | MGnify/ENA metagenome assembly ERZ794901 | reverse complement strand
TGTACACTAGTACCACTTTGTCCTGTATTAAATCCTGCTAGGTCAAATACTTGACGTAATTTTTTACGGATGTCAGCATCTTTAGCATCTTCCATATTGAAGTGTTGTTTGAGTTGATCTACATCCACAATCATGTCCAAGTCTCCACTTACTTTACCTTTGGTGGGTGTTGCACCCGACCCAATAGGTATAGCAGTACTGTTGGTCTTTGTCAACACACTGTTGATTGTTTTCATAATGTCAGGTATTTTTTCGTGCGGAAAGTCTGTTGTATTAGGAAAGACATTGCCGCCTTCCTTTACATACTTTTTGAGTAGTTTTTTCTTTGTCTTTTTGTTGAAAAGACTGCTACCTTTTAATCTATTGACTCTAAGACCACGTTTTTTACGCTTCTTAGTCCCGCTTAATATGTCTGCTATTTTCATCGACTTTACCAATACCTCTTTGAAACTTACGTGGATCTTTGGTACGTATGCTATTAATCAAACGCTTGTTCAGGTCAGCGGCAGTTTCACTATCAAAACTTTCGTTAATTAACTTAATTAAGTTTATCGCTGTAACTATCACCTGTTGTGCATTCGACTCAACAATATGCTTCTTGTCCCGTTTTGGTGACATAGCATTAATTTCTTCCAATAATGATCTCGTTTTACGCTTCATCTTAATAGTATTTAGTAAATATTGTTGCTGGAGCATTGGTGACTAGCACTTATGGCAGTTGCAAAGAAAAAGGTTCTCAACATAGGATCCATTAAAAATAAGAGCAAAATCATCAATGGCATGCAAGGTACAAAACACAGGCACAACATAGGCTCATATTAATGACTCAACGTACTCTGCAGTTCGGAACACATATAGATAAAAGATAAGGTACACTACACCTTTGCTTCAGCACACTATATATTCAAAGTTTTGGCAATATTTGTGTTTTGCCAAAAACATTGCGCCATTCTTTAAGTGGAACTTTTCTGCCATCTCTGTTAAAGGACTTAATGTAACAAATCTATTAACCCATTTTCGCTGCATACTGATGAGCTCAGCTACTCCGTTTACTAATTCTCTCCCTGCTTTTGGTTTATAACTCCAAACAGTGTAAAACACTGCTACTTCATTGCCAACAAACTCCATATCACTTTCATTTGTTGGCACTTCTGTTGTGTACGCTACACATATACATGCAGCAATTTCGTTATCACGTTCCAATACATACACTTCTCTGCCCGAACGTGTCCGCCATTCTTTGCTAATATGCGGTCTTACTGGATCGTTTTCTATATGTACTAATTCTTCGATAGTTGCTAATCTAATCACTATTGACTCTTTCTCAATAAACTCTTAAGTCTGTCTGTTGCATCCACTTGCGGATTTGCATCCATATTATTCTCTGCGACAGTTTCGCCTGCAGGTGCTACACTACTCTTTGTTTTTAGCTTTTGATAAATGCTTGCAACTGCACCTTCATCTTCTTGTTCATCTGGATCCAAGTCTTCAATCTTCAAACTGTCCATGTTAAATGCCAAGTCCAGTTTACTACCAACGCCACTACTACTGCGTGTTTTCATAAATTGTATTTGTACTCTGCCACGCTCTCGCATAGCTCTACTGCTGAAGATACCAATCAAGTTGTCTGCTGTGTTAATCTTACTAATACCGCCTGCAATGTGGCTGTGGTCAAATTCAATCTCATCAACTGCACTACGATTCAACTGCGAAGCTGTAATAAACAATATACCAAGTTCAGTTGCCAAGTTACGCAATTCTTCACTAACAAATTTATCTTTAATAAATTGATCACTTGGGTTAACTTTAACTGTGACTGGCATCATAAGATCCAAATAGTCAACCAGTAGTGCATCAACATGCAAATTGTGTTGTATCTGATATTCTCTCATGTATGCTTTGATGTCGTTAACAGTAGTACCATTCTTCATTTGTATTACTTGTAGTTTGCCTGCTTTCTTACTGGCCATCTTAACACGCAATTCTACATCACTGCTATTTTTCATAACGTCTTTGGTGCTCATACCTGTAAGCATAGCATCCAATCTCATAGCACACAGTTCTTCACTAAGTTCCAAACTGATGTACACAACATTTTTACCTTGCAGTGCCCAGTTCAGTGCCAAGTTCTGCATAAACAAACTCTTACCACTACCACTACCACCTGCAAAGATGTTTAGCTCTCCTGGATTAAATCCACCATACAATACTCTGTCAAATGTCTCCCAGCCACTACTGTTTTGTCCTCTGTTGTCTTTGATGCTTTGTATGCGTCCTGCAGGATCATCCCAATAGTTTGTACCAAAGTTTTTAGCAAGTCCAATCTCTGTTGCTTCTTTGATGATGCCTTCTACTGTACCATACTCTTTGTTCTCTAACATATCAGCACTTTTTAGAATTGCTGCTTCCAACGCTTTGTGTCTACAAAACTGTTCAAAGTTATCCATAAACCAATTTTTATGTTCTGTGGTTAGTTTGTCTCGCACATCAGATATTTCAACACCAGCTACGCCTTTAACTTGCTCTAGCATGGGAACATCGTTGTATTCATCTGCATGTTTTTGTATAAAATCTACTGTGTCTCTGAATTGTCTGTCAAAGTAACTGCTTTCTAAGATAGCATTACACCGCACAAACAGATCCTTGTCAGCCAATAAGAACTCCAAGTATAACTGTTGTAGGTCTGCGCTGTAATCTTCACTCATTCATATCTCCTTGCAACTTCTTTGTGATGTATTCTTCTCGAGTATAGATCATTCGCCAAGCGGTGCCTTTAATTGGCACTGCGCCATTCATATCCATAGTTATAGCGTATTCGTAGTAAGATGTCAACCAAATAAACTTGTCGTTACCATCGCTACGCTTTGGTAACCAAGCAAAATATTTGTTCCAACAACTTTGTAAATCAGTGTACGCACTAACATGTTTCATATCCGAATACTCTATACTATTTGCATCTTGACTTTGCCAAGATCTTAATCTTCGTGCTACTGGTCTCGACACTTTCTAATACACTCCTGACGGTGAATAATCTTCCATAATGCTGTGCTGCATCGTTGGCATCTTTGATACCATCATCCCACTCAGGAAATGCTACACTCCATCCTCGTTTTACTGCAATGTTAACTGTGTCTATGCCTGCGGCATCGAAATCTGGTAACAATACTATTTGTTTATCTAGTTCTTCAATTATACTGCATTGGACATCACTTGGAGTATTACCTGCTAGTGCAACACCGCCTACTACTAGTGCATCCATCTGTCCTTCTGTAACTATAATTATGTCATGATCTTTTTGTGCATCTAAATTATACACAAAGTTTTTAGGGTTCTTCAAGTAATACTTGGGCATTCCGTCTGGTCTATGATCTAGTACCCAACGTGCAGTGTATCCTACTATCTCACCTTTGTGTTTGAATGGCAATATAACCCTGTTAGCAAAGTGCATATATGGGCTCCAATGCCAATCTTCATAAAAGTCTACACCACGCTTCATCAAGTATGTACATGCTAGTGCTAGTTTTTCTAATTGATTGGAGTTTAATTTGTCCAAAGGATAGCTTCCGATTGGATGACTGTCTGGCGGAAGTTCGTCTGGATGCCATTCTACTGTTACTTTTTGTACACGCTCTTTGGATATAAACTGTCCAGCGATATCGTTTGCTTCTGCTTCTTTTAGTAGCTCGAAGTTTACACGTTGTATATCAGCTTCATCTACGCCAAATGTTTTGAGAAGTTGTATAAGTCTCCCGCCAATGCGTTTTCCATCGCTCCACCCTGTTTTAAATCCACAGTTAAAACAATTGTATTGAAACTTGTCGTCTTGGAACATTATGCCGCCTCTGCCACGCTTGTCTGCACTGTGTCCACGAGTGTGACACATTGTACAATTGCCGCTGATCCAGCCGCTGGGTGTTTGCTTCCAGCCATAAGGTAGGTGCTGACGTATAAAGTCTAGTACTATCATAGTATGATATTAGCTTCTATATATGATTTTGTCAAGTGTTCCGACGTTGGATACGTCTGGTGTATGCACAAAACGAACCCAATAATACATGCCGTTAAATGTATGGTAATTAGGACCAGTGTCAGCGGTTACTGTATAACTTTGACCTGTTACATCAAACCAATCACCACTTAGTGGGCTCAAACTCATAGTGGCTTGCATTTTATATGTGCCTGTGTAATTGTTTGTGTATACTTGTAGAGTTTGCAATCCTGTTTTATTTGCAGTTTGCGGTGGGCCTGCCATTCGACTACCATAATAATCATCACCGACGGTATTAAAAACACTTACAGTTTCACTGGGTCTAAAACGTACCGCACCATCTCTGACTTCTAATACAAATGTAAGTCTATTATTTTGATCACTTGTACCGGCATAGCTACCTGTACCGCCTGTGCTTTGGAATGTAATTTGTACATCATACAATTTAGCGTCCAGAAGTGCTGTTTCTTCATGATCTAATTTTAGCAACAGCAATCCGTTATCATAATCGTGTGGGACTAGTGTCTTAGTTAAAACTACATCGAGACTGGTTCTATCTATAATATCAGCAGTGTATGTTTTGTTGTGAAGACTTTGCGGTTTACGATCTGAATTTTTAACATATAGATCATAATCTATATTAAGCCCTCGATAAGCTACTAATGGCTTGTGATTATCAGCGCCATAGTAAGTAGTACCTCTTCTAGTTGGTACTACCACTTCCGCTCGTTGATTATATTGATATATTGTTCCCTGATGCATTTTGAAATCTCCACTAGTATTTATATGTATAAGTACTATTAATGAACAACATACCACAAAAATATCAAAACTTATTGAACGAATTCCCGTTTTTAACACTTGTAGCTTACGGTGGCAAAGAATATGTCGGAATTATACAGAATATAGATAATAATCTTGCTAGCATGTATAACTTTGATAGTATTAAAACTCAAGAAGATAAACAAACGTTCTTAGAACTTGGTGATGAATGGTGGTGGGGAACAAATAGAATGATCCCTATTAACATCATACTCAAGCAAGACTTCGAACGTTATAAGGTTTGTTTGGTTACATTTAGTATCAAAGACTTTGAAGTACTACACGGACCTACACTTAGTTTAAGTAACATCATACAAAAACGTGTTAAAAGAAGAAACATACAACTAGTTAGACGTATGCCTTAGTTAAAGCCTAGTTGTTCACATATGAGATTCATATGTACAACAACAACCATAGCATAACTCAGAGCATGTGCTTTCTTGAAGTAGTAAGCCTTGTTGTCATTGACGGGCTTTATCCATACTTGTTCCATTATCTTTTGCCAACCCTTGTCCTGCAAGTTGCGTTTTGCCGGACGTATAATCGCTAGTGTCGCTGCTAATTGTTCTACCGATTGTGGCTTCAATCGCTTTAATAGTTCGCTGTGCCCGTTTAGATGAAATAGCTGATCGACAAAGTCTTTGTGTTCCAATAGTTCCCATAATGGTTCTTTCTCCATTAGTTGTGTTAAATGTTGGTCATTTTCAACATCTTTATAGATGCTAAGATTGAGTAGATCCAATTTAAAAAATCCAACATCGTCTGCATCTGCATGATCCACTGTACAAACATTGGTAAATGGATTACTGGGTACTCTGTGAAAGTATACGCCTGTGTTGTGTTTTCTATTCTTTAACTTAGCAGGCACATGCTTAAAGTGTTCTAAGACTTGATTCCTGTCAGCGAAGTCAATGTCAATATCAGGTAGTCCCATCTATCATCTCCTGTACAAAGTTTGTGTCATGCGGACTTAGTTTTGTTTTCTTGCCCCAGTAGTCTGCATCAATACTGTTTGCTACTCTAGCAAAACATTCATCTGGCATATTGCCTAGTGCAGTTTGTGCTCGTTTACTACTGAGCATAATCCATGGAGAAATCTTACCCATTTCACACCATTCAGCAATCAAGTACCCACTAGCATTTTCCCAGAACGCAGAGAAGTAATCTGTTTCACTTGCATGTTCCACAAATCTTTCCAATGCACGTTCTACACTTTCACGTTTACAATGATCCTGTACAAACAACAGATACATTTTGTCAGTGGGCCAATCTTTTAGTTTGGCTTTGTTTTTGATAAGCCATCTTGTAAATGCTTCTTGATCTAAACAACGTATGTTTAGACAATAATTAGCATACTTTACAAATGCTGTATAATACTGACTGTCTGCAAAGTCTTTAAACTCTTTGGGCTTGCTTTGCATTTCAATTCTATAAAACAAATCATAGCTACTAAAGCCTACCAAGACATCTTGATTATCTTTGCTCTGCCAGCGTCTTTTCTTTTCACAACTATGGGCTAATAGAGTACCTTCACGCTGAAAGCTCTTTTTGCAATATTCGCATTTGAATGTGTTTTTCTTCAATTTAACACTTCCTATTGCAGTCACTAGTTGTTGTGCAGTTGTCATTTTTTAAACAGCTCTTTGATTTGTTTTTTATCCATACCCAACTCTTCTGCAAGTTCTGTAAAGTCTTGTTTGGTATTACTACTTACCAACAATTCTAGTTCATCGTCATTGTATGTGGGATAAAGTTCCTGCAACCATTTGAGCAGTTTACCTGCTTTACCTTTTTTCTGTTTGCTTGGCGGGATCCAAGGATGAAATTGACTGCTACCAATTCCAATACACTGTAATAACTTGTGTTGCAGTTGAGTTTCATGTCTTATAATATTGTAGTGTTTGTTGACTAATTCATTTGTAAGTTTTATATAGTGGTATTCAATATCATAGTTCTTGGTTTTTACTGCACTTGTGTATCGCATCAGCACAAAGATATTAACTTTCTTTTGTTCTTCTTCTGTGAGGCTATCCCACCAGCCGCGATCTCTTTGATCAATCGCTCTCATTTCTTCTTTGATAGATAGTTTATTCATCCAAACACCGCCAATACAATTACAATTATCACAAACCAGCCAGTTATGCCTAAGCCGTTGTTGCCAACTAGTCCTTTACTTCTAGCACAGTCATAGCAATAACGATATTTCTTAGGTGTACTATTAGTACAAAAGAATGAATCACATGTCTTTTTTGCCATTACCATAATCCAATTGCTTTACTGTTGCCTACTATTATAAAGCCACATGTGACAATATGCAAGACAATCCAGAACGTTCTAAAAGCAAGTGCTTTTAAAACGTCTGTTTGTGTAATAGGCAAAAACTCTGGTTTGTCATCATCATCAAGCCCAACAGGCATGCCCACTGTTCTCGCCCACAATTTAAGCCATCGTCTTTGCCCACTCATTACATTGCGTTCTTGCGTTCTTGAATTTCAGCACGACGACTTTTTGTCAGCTTGCCTAAATCTCCTAGTGCTCCACGAGCTCGGGTTGCGGCTGTTTTAGTACTTTTGCCTTCCCATGTTTCGTGTTCTTTAAGATATGTTTCGTATGCTTGTACGATTTGTTCGTGTAATGTCATATTTAATTCTCCTTTAATATCACCATAAATCCTCTGTACTCAGTACATCAGGTATCTTGTTTGTGTCTTTGACAAAGTAAGCACAAGGACTGTTATCTTCATCTGTCAACGGCACTGCTAGTATATGTCCGAATTTAAGTTTTGGAAAATACCATTTAACTTCTTGGTACACGTTACTAATTTCTATTTCGTCGAAGCTGGGCAAAAATCCTGTAATTGGATTGAATACAAATGCCTTAAAACCTCTATCGTTCAGACTGGTTACTGGCAACACTTCTGGATCACCAACCATCGGATCACATGTTATCAAACTCCAGTCTAACGGAATCTTTACTTGGCTATTTCCTATTTTTAAAACAGCTGCCGGGCTATTGAAACTTTCCAGGAATACCAATGGCACAAACATATAATCTGCATCCTTGGGGTTACTATAGTCTAATACACAGTAACGTATGTCTTCAATCTCTTCTGGAACAAAATCCAAGTCATATGTTTTATTTTCTACTGTTAGTATTTTTGTCATTTATAATCCACCTTTTCTATATGAAAGGGGTACTTGGCTTCTCTATAGAATTTCTTCCGCTCAGTCAAATGCCTCTTGCTAAATTTTGCACTACTGGTTATATCCCAGATTTGGACATGATCTTTATCCTGTGCTTTACGTATTCCTCTACCAATACTTTGTATTACCCTAACGAAGCTCTTTCCAGGCTCCACAAGAACCAAGTTAAAGATACGAGGAATGTTAATACCCACGGCAGCAACTCCATAGGTTGCGACAATAATTTTGTTATCTGCTTCGCTGATTTCATCATATTCATCTTTCCTATTTTTGCTTTTCATAGACCCGCTAACAAACACAGCACCGTCGCCAAGTCTTTCCACAAGTCCTTCTCCTGCACTGATACGATCTACTAGCACAAGAGTGTTACCACCTTGCGCCATTTTTTCTATCAGTCCGCTCATATAGTCCAGTCTAGTTGTATTTGTAGTCAAATATGTAAGCTCGCTTTGGTAGTTGCCGTAGCTTACACTGTCTTGTAGTTGTAGTACGTTTACTTCGCACTGTGCTAGCACACCCATGTCCTGTAGTTCGTGTGCGCTTAGACTGTTTGTGACTTCGCCTAGGCTTACTTCTAAACTCAGTCGTTCGTGATCTGCTTTGGGTATAGTTCCAGTTAATCCCCAACGAATAGGAATATTACTAAACGCACCGGTTAGCAGTTTCTTTAATACATCTGCTTTTGCTTGGTGTACTTCGTCTACCATAACACATACCACATCTTCTGCAAATGCATGCAATCCCCAGTCTTGTTCACCATCACGAAAACGTTTTTCCATAATGTTTAAACTTTGCCAAGTACAAATGGTATGTGTTTTACCAAACTCTTTACGGTCACCAAAGTATACACCTACATCTAACCCTAAGTTAATATAGTCAGCTTCTGTCTGTGTTACTAGATCCTTGTTGGGCACGATAACAATACTGCGTCCGTATGCTTCACACATATAGCTCAGTGCCGCTGTAATTAACGTCTTGCCTGCGCCTGTAGCGATCTCTTGTAAGCACTGCGGCGTTTGTAAAAACTCGTTAATAACTTTAACTTGATAATCTCTAAGCACAACTGGTTGACCAGCCGCTGGATGTTTAGCGGGCCATTGCCTGTCACTGAACAACTCTTGTGTTACTGTATCCCATTTAAGTTCATGGTGCTGTCTGTGATCCTCAATCTCAATACCATAGCCTTCTTCGTCTAGTATGGGAAGTATAGTAGGCAAGCAATTTACAAAGGTGCTACCACCCATAGTAAAGTAACCCACACATCCGTCCCAACGTCCTAGTTTGTATGCAGGTACGTGAAATGCATGTGGCAAAAAGAACTTTAGTTTCTTTTCCAGTTTGCGTCGAGTAGTTAATGCAAGTCCTTCGAACTTGCAGTTAACCTCGTCTTTGAGGATAAGTTTTGTTTTCATATTTTAATAATACACTCGGTTTAGGATGTTGTCAATAGCTAGGTAAACTTGCTTTGGATTGCAGATTGTTTGCATGGTTTTCCATTCGTTGCAATTGCATTTGTAGTTCACTAATTTGTTGCTGTAACTGTCGAATCTCTTCGTCTTTTGTTCTTAATTCTTCTAATCCTCGATAACCATATTCGGTATAACCGTTTTGCATACTTTTAATGTATGATGAATGTATATAACCTTCTGTCATGTTTTTCTCCAACTACAGTATTACTTATAAAATAAGGGGACTAGCAAGATGTCTTACTAGCCCCCTCAAGGTCTAACTGGTGTGAGTGAGAGTGACGCAGACAGAGGAGTACACCAGCCAGTATCGGTAACCATTATTATTGTTGTAAGTTGGTTACCAAATTCTTTTTAAACTCGTTTCATACAAGTGGACTCTGCATAACTCTTCCACTTGTTGGCATTCATCTTTTTAAGATCTGCAATTTTAAGTACCATACGCAAGCTCATCTCACGTAGTCGATTTTTGTTAGTGTAGATATAATCCATCAGATCAGCTTCTTCTTGCTCACCGAAGTTATACTTACTAAGCATGCCTTCGCCGATTACTTGTTTACAACGCAAGAACTTATCACGCATCGTATCTAGTGTCAGATCCAAGTAGTGACAACGTGACATAATAGCATCTAAGTGATCCTTTAGTTTGCCACGTGTTCGTTCGAACTTTACGTTGGTAATAAAAATGATCGAACCTTTGAACTCGTATGAATCCGGAATACCATTGTTAGCTAATGCACGACTTTCACTGCGCCAGCTAAGTGTCCGCTTAGGACTACTATCCAATGCCGCTTTAAGCAAGTTGAGGCTAAGTTCGTCATACAGTACACTATCACAATCGTCTAGCACTAGTACACTGCCAGCGGCACTGTAATCGTATAGTAACTGAAACAATCCAATTGGACTAGCTGCACCTTTTTCAACTCCGAACTTGCGCAAGCTACCGCCTTGCGTCTCCATCTTTAACATCACGCCCGCATCTTTGAGCACCTTCTCTACACCGTAGGATTTACCAACACCCGGAGGTCCAGTAACAACCATGCCACGCACAACCCCATCGCATGACGCATATGTCATGTCTTCTAGGATTTCAAAACGCTCCCGTAACCGTTCAATGACTTGATCATCTGTTTCAGCTTGGGCGGCTTCAGCTGGAACAACATTCTCTCCGTCTTCTAAGTAGTTGTATTCGGATTGGTCAACTACTTTGATCCGAATGGATCGGTCCGGGAAACCAGGTACTGCACTTCCATCGACGGTTATGAAGCTACCTGTTTTACCTTGTTTAAATTCTTTTACTAAAGGAAACACCACGTCCTTAATGTCTAAATTACGATATGTTCCGCTATGGATACGCACTTGTTTGTTTGTTGTCTGCATTGGTTCTCACTCCTATTAACAACTTCTATATATACATATTAACATCACTACACGCTATGTCAACCTTTTATTTGTGATATTTTCACATAATTAAACACTGTTTCTTTACAGTTGCTGAACTTACTGACGTCATGTGTTTTAACTTTGCCGGTGAGCATAACGTCTGTGCCTTCAAGTATTCCGGCAATATCTGGTTCACGATTAAAGAAAAACTTACAAAGATTGCCGCCGGTATCTACACAAGTTACCAAGTGGATACTGTACTTTGCGATAAACTTTACATCTTTGATGTGTGCTTGAAACATCAAGCGTTCGCCAACTTTACCGACAAACTCACTGTCTTTACGATGCTGGTCAAAGAAATCATCCATTCCTTGCCGCTTTTGCATAACACGGAAACTGTTTGGCAAACTTGCAATCACAGCAACACCAAATCCGTCTGTGGTTTGATTACCAATGCTGTTGAGTACACTTTGTTCAAAATCGTTTATGGTGCTCATCATCTTCTTAGCAATAAGCTCATGTTGAAACTCGTCAACAATTTTGTCAGCTTGCGTTACTGTGTCTTCACTAATGGAGATCATATCTTCAACACCAGTCATAAAGTTCATGATTTGTGTTTTATTGTCGTTTACACATTTATCAGCTTCTCGGTCATAATAACCAAATCCGCTTTTGATAAACCCTTGATTCTTGTCAACTTCGATAGCAAGTTCTAGTACTTGACGACTGTCGTATTGTGCTTTATTACGTGCCATTTTTCTTATCCTCTATCTAACTTACTTGTTTACTTTAGCACCTTAATTGTTTAAGTCAAGATCGATACTGCAATATTATACACAATTAGTGCATAAATTATGAATAAAACTGGACTTCTAAATGGAAATATAATTAAGTTACGAATGAATCTAAACATATTGAACTTGGACTTTCTTGGTTCTAGACCATTCCAAATATCTACTTCTGCTTCTTCAATGCTTAGATATTCTTCCATGATTGGCTCCGTTATTTCTAACTGTACACAAAGTATAGCACCAAGATGTCTTGTTGTCAACCTCTTATTCACTATTAATACTATTGTATGAGTTTACAATATCATTTCTTCCATATTATAGAGTGCGGATGCATGTTTATTAGGGTTAGCAATAGCTACAATTTGAGATAGTTTGATTTTTACAAGACTATTGTATTTGTTCTGAATACCCTTAAAGTAATCAGCCTTCATGGATTTATAATTCTGAAGGTAATCAGCCTTGCTCTTATGCTTTATCTTAGGTTCTAGCTGTATAGCACCAGTTTGTGGATTAATTGTTGCTGTGTGTACCCTGTTTACTATTATGAAATCTTCTGTGACACTATCAAACCTGGCAACCACTTCTTCACCCGTGCTTAACTTAATTGTTAATACATCCATCATCGCAGTAACAACTTCTTCACCTGTACTTAACTTAATTATTTTCTCGTGTCTATTATATCCTATAGAAGTTACTGACATTACAATTCCTCTTCTTCTGCTCTACCAACTGAGCTACACCGGCGATTTGGAGCGGGTAAGGAGAATCGAACTCCTGTCTTCAGATTGGAAATCTGTAATAATACCATTATACTATACCCGCATTTGGCAGAGAGACAGGGATTCGAACCCTGGGAACGCTTTCACGTTCGTCCGCTTAGTAGGCGGGTGCTTTCGACCGCTCAGCCATCTCTCCATGTTCTTATACTACTTTCACTAAGTGAATAAGTCAAGTTGTTTTGTGTAGTTTTTTACTGTTTCTTGTGTCATTACACAGGAAATCCAATTGTGTGCAGCATCTACTACATAGTCTCTACTTTTGGAAGGATATTCAATACGGCCTACAATCTGATTGTCTTCAAAAAAACTACACATCAAGTATTCGTCATCCACAAAACTAATGATTGCTTCTCGAGCGTCTTTTTTGAATTTATTGTAATAGTCCATCGGATACCTTTTGTTGTTTGGTGCGGATGGAGAGACTCGAACTCTCACGCCGTGAAGCACTGCCACCTAAAGACAGCATGTCTACCATTCCATCACATCCGCTATTTTAATTAACTGAAATGTACGTTTAACATTTCGATACGATCAGTTGCAGCAGCCATTTTATCAAGTTCCTCTTGAATAGCTTCTACAATGTCGCTGTGTTCACCAATACCAACAGCCTGATGCATATACACCATGATGTTTGTTTTAGCACGTTCTAGCTCACCTTCGGCGTGCATACGTGCTGCTTTTACTAATTGTGCGCTCATGCTCATTGTGTTTCTCCTTTACTCATGTTCACCACCGTTGCCACGGCCATTATATGCGCCAAACAAGTTTGGTTTACGTTTGGCTGTTTCGAATGTTGCTACTGTTACTGCAATTGCTCCTAGCAATAGTACATGTAGTATCATACTAAAAATTCCTGCCCACATACTACCTACTATAATAGCAAACACAATACACCACATCCATGCAAGTACCTGCATGATCATATGTCGTGTGCTAAAGTCTGGAATGTTACTCAGTGGATTCTTATTGTGATCCATTACCACATTCCAACAATTATATACCCATTCTCTCATTGATATTACCTTTCTAAATATTACCTTTGTAGGATAGTGAGCATCAACATTATCTCGATACTCAATTACATATTTCATAAATTTCCGTTCTTGCTTTCTTCATATACTTCTTTACATTCCTTTGAACAAAACCAAATTTTATTATGGGTTGTACGTCCACACCAAGCATCAACAGCCCGATGATCGCCGTTTTCTGTTGGTATAAAAAGTAAATGAGTTTTTTCGCATTCCATTTATTTAATCCATTGTTGTTGTGGTGCCGCAACCAAGATTCGAACTCGGGACCTACTGATTACAAATCAGTTGCTCTACCAACTGAGCTAAACCGGCATAGTTAATTAAACGCCGTAGTCCTCTTGACCACCTTCACGTTCAACGTCTAGTGTAACACAATGCCACCCTGCGTCCCAGAAGTGCCTGTGTCTATTTGGTACATGGATCATATCAATTCCATGTGAGTTGAATGTTTTCTCTAATTCTAAATTTTCAGCATTTACTACTGCTGTTTTTTCATCTAGCATTAATAAGTTAACATCAAAAACTGTTTCTTCTACAAATCCTACCCAGTCGTCTAACCAAGTTTCAACAAAGTCTGTAAACTCTGCATTATCCTCTTCACCAGGCATCCACCATTTACCTTCGTTATGCTTTTTAATATCTAAGAAAGGCCTTACTTGATTTAAGTTGCTTTCTGGTAAAAATATCTTATCCCAGCCTGGGAAAGATTCAGCATAATGTCCAATATCTTGTGTAGTTAGTAACACGCCCGGCTTTAGTACATTAAAAACGGCATCGTTATGGCCGCCAATAAACACACCTTTATAATTAAACTGCGGATATGCTAATTCCATGTAGTCAGCAATATCAACTGCTTGTTGAGTATCAGCAAAACATGTCTTGCCTACTCTAGTTAATTCCGGAGCACAAAAACCTGTCATTCTATCAGTTGTATGTTGCTCTTGTTCTAATTCTAATAATGTATCAATGTCACTATCTTTAATACCTAATCGACCTAATCTATTTCTGTGGTTTGCTGTTGTTCTTGTAAACTTCTTTTTGTTTTTAACAATAGACCAATCAAAGTTATCACCAAACCAGTTTTCAAGTAATGGTACCCAGGGCTTAGATTCAAAAGCAGAACCTGTCATAACAATTTGATTACCCATAGTAACAAAATCGTCACGTGGATTAAGTGGTGGAACAGGTAGTTGATTTCTGCCCTTTTCATGTTGACCATGTTTATCACTTCCCATGCCCAACTTACCTTCTTCGTCCAAATAGTCCATTATACTTGTTTTGTATCCAAGTTCTTCTGTTGTAGTAGTATATGTTTTAGCACCGAAGTCCTCTACTGTCTTTTTTAAGTTATCTAAATCTTCTAACGTTTCACTAGCAATACGTTGAAGACAATCTCTTGCTTTAGAGTTTTTAACATCTTCAAAAAATTCTGGAGGGTAAGTTGTACCAATTACTAGTTGCTTGAGCGGTTGGAATTCGCTCCATGAGTTTACTTTATTTGTCATTTAATGATTCTCTGTGTTTAGTTAAATCGTCGGGAAAATCCCTGTATAAAAAATGTTGGATTGTTTCTAGTTCAACGTATTTATTGAAACCGTGATGCTCATCCTCAATTTTGTTTTCATTTGTTACTACACTAGACATAGCGTCATCTAGTTGTTGCATATTTTTAAATTCCATATCAATGCGGAACTCTGGCAATTCCATTGAACGAAACCCTAATTTCATTCTTGTAATTCTATATGATTCCATTCGACCAGCCTCCACTAACTTGTCCATGAACTTATTCATATATCTAACGAACTCATGAGCTGTACACTCTTCGGTGTGATCTGAGTAAATAGTATAAACATCCATTTGATAACTTCCTTTTTTATTTAATATATAAGTAATTATCAGAGCATATAACAGAAAAACAAATTCATGAAAGTATACTACGATCACATTTACGGAACTATGGAAAACATGGATATCCGTTGTACAGAAATATTAGCAAAACACGTTAAACCAGAAGAAGAACTTAAAGCACTAGATATGGGGTTTCTATGGTCTAAAGTTGCTGATGATGGAGAGATATGGTATAACAGTCGCTCTGTCAGGGTTGATTTAAACACATGGAAAACTAAAAGAAGTAAGCCTGTTTGGAATAATGTAAAAGAACTTAAACGTAATGACCCTCGATGGATGCCAATGTATCACGAATACATTAAAAGCAAGAATTTATATCCTTATCCGGGCGATGATGAGATACACAAAGAGAATAAACTACTAGGTTATTTTGATGATAACGACAAGTTAATAGGATTATCTAAACTACGTGAATATGTTGGTGCTTGGGAGACTTGTGTATTTGCCCATGACCATTCGGTACCACACTTTGGGCGTATAACACTAGACCACGAAATCCATCTTGCTACAATGCTTGGACACAAACACATTTATATTGGTTCTGGGTATGAAAAAACTTGTATATACAAAGGCAAGTTAAAAGGTTTTGAATTTTGGACTGGTGAGAAATGGAATAGCAATAAAGAAGATTTTGTTAAACTTTGTAAACGTGATAGTCTTGTTAGGACTTTACAAGATCTTCATGATGTCTCCAGTTAACTACATCATCTAAATTTTCTTTACTCCAAACATCATAGTATCCTCTCTTTTTAAGTATACCACTAAACATTTGTATTTTACTTAATCGTTGCATTAGTACAATAGGATATTTCCCATTGTTCATTATTACACCGTTAATATTTTCTTCTTCATCTGGATGATCTTCTAATACTACAAAATCCTGCTCCATTAAATAAAGTTTATTTGTATTTTCTACCATAACACTTAAATTAGTAGAATTAATATTAGGAACAAAAATACAACATACATCTGTATCCTCGTTCCAGCGTGTTGCTTTTTCTTTAAGGTATGAATCAATTTTAATTTCACATACTTCAAACTCTACTTTATTATCTAGTATAGCCTGTTTGGCAAATGGACAAGGCGGGAAGTTGTTTATGTCTGGATTTGGTTGCGATACAAAATCGTCTATCCATTTTAGGATATAAGTTTGTGCTTCTTCTAAATTAAACATTGAACGTCTCCGAATGTATTTGTCTGCTAGTGTCATATAACTTCGCTATTACAACAGAATCAGAAGTATATCTAACTCTTGCTGTAAGTATCATAAGTTCATTGAATGGTGTTGTTAAAAATGTCATCATAGAAGTTAGGAAGTCGCCTATAAGCCAAACAGTATCACTAGGGTACTGTTCTAACTTTTCCTTTAATTCTTCTACTGTAGAAAAAGTATCACTATGTTCGTAATCTTTAACAATTGATTTTATATCATCTGTAAAATTTTTGTGGTAGACTATATTTGTTTTTCCTAAATTGCGAAGTATGGATTTGTTTTTGGGAGATACTTTCCATTTTAAATCTTTATAAAGATCTTTAGGAAAATCATCTTCAGTCCATTTAGCATAATCTATATCGTTTTGAGAACGATCGTAAATCATATCATTGTCTATAATAATTTCTAAATTGTTTGCTTTACAGCATTCTTCTATCTCATCAATATTATTACTTTTATAAACATAACTATAAATTGGATTTATAACAAAGTTCTTGTCGTGATCTCCACGAACAAGTCCCCACCCAGAACCAAGTTGGCTAACCTTATCTCTAAGTTGGCCAACCTTATCTACTAATTCTTGTCTAAATTTTATACCTAGCATTACTCCCGGCTTAATAACTATAATACCGTAAGTAGCAACTAAACTGGTATGTGCCATCCAAGATAATCTG
>ENA-UZWY01000761-UZWY01000761.1-metagenome-genome-assembly--contig:-Day-2--50m-contig-761_pt1 | contig 17300 bp, 9 predicted proteins | sample MGYA00260341_ERZ794901 | MGnify/ENA metagenome assembly ERZ794901 | reverse complement strand
CCTCGCAGGTGGTGATGTAGTTTTAGCCGGCTCAGAGACCTTGGCCTTTGATGGCGGTGTTGCTGCTCTCGCCGATCAAAACGACGGTCTAGTTGTAATCAAAGGTAATTTACAAATTGACGGTACAACAACCACAGTCAATTCCACGACATTAGATGTAGATGATATCAACATCACGGTAGCCAAAGGCGCAGCGAACGCAGCTGCTGCTAACAATGCCGGTTTGTTTGTTGATGGAGCATCGGCTAGTATACTCTACGGTTCCGGTGGTTCATGGAGTTTAAATCAAATCACAACAATAATCGGTTCCGGAAACGACGCCGCATTACTCACAAGTTCTGGTGCTCAAGACTTGACATTGAACACCAACAGTGGTACCAACAGTGGATCGATCAGTATTACAGATGGTGCCAGTGGTAACATCAGCATCACACCAAACGGTGCCGGTAAAGTTGTTGTCGGTGGTACAGCTCCAACGCTCAGTAGTGCAGCTGCACTCAAGCTGGAAACAACCGGCGGTAACGCCAACATCGAGTTGGCTCCAAATGGTAGTGGTGATGTAACACTCAGCACTGACACAGTGACAATCGGTAGTGGAACATCAACAACTGCTGAGAATGTAACAATCGAGACTAAAGCTCTTGGTAGTTTGACACTCAGAACAGATGGTGGAGCCGCTACTACAAGTAGTTCTATCGAAATTGGTACTGGCACTAATAGTGATATCATATTGACACCAAATGGTACTGGTGATGTTAAAGCAGTAGCTGATACATTCGTACTTGGTAGTAGTAATGAAGATGCTACTATAACAACCAGTGGTACTGGTGACTTGACATTGAACACCAACGGTGGTACCAACAGTGGTTCAATCAAGATCTTTGATGCCGCAAACAGTGATATCACACTCGCACCAAATGGTACTGGTGATATCAACCTTGAAACCGATACAGTTAATGTTGGTAGTACAAATGAAGACGTTACAATCACAACAGTTGGAACAGGTGATTTAACATTGAACACCAACAGTGGTACCAACAGTGGATCAATTGTCATTGCTGATGGTGCTGCTGGTAGTATCACATTGACACCTGATTCATCCGGTGATGTTGAGCTTGTAACTGACACAGTAAAGCTCGGTTCTACAAATGAAGATGTTAATGTAACAACAGTTGGAACAGGTGATTTAACATTGGATACCAACAGTGGTTCCAACAGTGGATCAATTGTTATTGCTGATGGTGCTAATGGTGATGTAACTGTAACAACCAACGGTTCTGGTGAGATTGTACAATCCACAGACGGTGTTGTTCTTACAGACGGTACATCACAAAAAACTGACAGTGTATTCACATCTACTGTGACTCGTGTTGATCAAGCCACCGCGGTTGCAACATTGACTATCGATACAGTATTACTTGCTGATCATGATGCACATGAAGTAAACGTTGTGCTTCGTGACGGATCTAATGTTGCGATGATCAAATTGATGGTTGTAACAGACGGATCTAGTGTTGATGGGACTGCCTTTGCAGAAGTATCAACCGATGCAGCTATAACACTCGGAACACCTGACGTTGTTGTTAGTAACAATAAGCTTGGAATTAAGCTTACAGGAGCTACAGCATCTGACTGGGATGCCACAGCCGGTGAGTCTGACACCAACGCATCAGTAACTGTTACAGTAAAAGCGATCAGCTGAAACTAGTTTAGTTATTTCAATCAAAGACCGCTGGAAACAGCGGTCTTTTTTTGTGCGCGGATTAAATAATACTATTAGGGGACAGTGAACCTTATGACAGTCGAAGATAAAAATTTTTACATAAAGAACGGTCTATCTGTGGGCTCCGGAAAGCACCAGATACTAGATAGTGATGGCCGCATGACCGCCAATTATTATACACTCAATACTGGTGGGAGGTATCTGAGTGCGGGTGTGGATGTTTGGGACTTGATCAATGCTGTGGGTATACCACCACTGTCCACCAACGCCTGGAATGAAACACACAATCAACTACTAGAAGATAAACCAAAGTGGGATGATATTCACAGTTATGTGAGCAGTGATAGTGCTACCAACAACACCGAATATAACCAAAGTACATTTGTCAATGTCAGTGGTGACACGATACTTGGTCACTTGGATATAGGTGGGGCAGTGTATCTTGAGAATAGCCTGCGTGTAGATGGTAACACGTATCTAAGTGCGGCAATGTATGTAGAAAATGATGCACATGTGATGGGTGATTTCAGAGCTGATGGTGATGTTTGGTTAGCAGTGGAAGGGTTGTATCCTAAGAGTATTTATTTGGGGGCAACAGATCAAGATAGAGTTGTTTTTTATGCGGATGTTGATAGTAACATAACACCTGACAAGACAAAGACATATAATTTTGGCTCTGATGACAAGCAATGGAATGTGTTGTATTCACAAGATCTCAGCGCAACTAGAGACGCGAATATCACTCGTAACCTCCTCGCGAACACAATAATAAACAACACATCTCAATATCTGTCCATATATGGCGGAACAGATACAACAGACGGTGCATTCATGAAATTGTTTCATGAGAATACATCTAATCCAGCTAATAAAAATAGACTCACAATACATGCAGATAAACTTTTAGTGGGTGATGTGTTTGATGGGACATCTTATCAACCATGGATAATGTCCATCATCCCGGATGATAATACTGTAGTTTTTGGTGATACTATACCGGATGCTAACACATTCATGACCATACATGGTGGTACTGCTATAAAAGATATACTACGAGTAGAACAAGACACAACATTACAATCTAATCTAAGAGTTAGTGGTGATGGTGGGGTTGTCGGTAATTTTAGTGTCAGTGGTGACACGGTGTTGAGCGGTACAATTGATGTAAAGGACGTTGCTACATTTTATAGTGACTTGAGTGTGCATGGTGATCTGTATGTGGATGGTAATGCTTATTTGAGCGCCGGCGTTGATGGTAATATCTACATCGGTGATAAGAATACAGACAATGTGGTTTTTACAGCTGACGTTGATAGTAACATTGTACCAGATGATAATATAACATACAATCTGGGTACGAGTATTCAACAATGGCGTGAATTGTTCGTTCATGATGTTAGTGCAAGTAATGATATCTTTGTTGATAATGATTTACTCGTAAGTGCTAACGGTACAATTGGAACAGACTTTAGAGTGAGTGGTGCTACCGTGATTGGTGGATATACTGAGCTGAGTGGCTCCCTAGATGTAAAGAACTCAACAACATTGCACAGCAGTTTGAGTACACTTGGTGATACAGTAACTGTTGGTGATACGATGTTGAGTGGAGTGTTAACTGTTGCTCAAGACATAAGCGCGTTGAGTGATCTGTATGTTGATGGTAATGTTTGGTTCAAGGGTGATGGAGCCGGTACTATAAGAATCGGTGACAGTGATACAGATAGTGTTGTGTTTGTCGCAGATGTGAGTAGTAATTTCATACCGGAACATGACGCTATATACAACCTAGGTACACCAACTAAGCAATGGCGAGAATTGTTCACACGGGACATCAGTGCAACTGGTGATATATCCGTAGACAATAACCTTACAATAGGTAACGACATAAGTGCCCAAGGTGATCTGTATGTTGATGGTAACGTTTGGTTCAAGGGTGACGGTAGTGGTACCATAAGAATTGGTGACAGTGATACAGATAGTGTTGTGTTTGTCGCAGATGTGAGCAGTAATTTTATACCGGACTCTAATGAGTTATACAACCTAGGTACATCAACTAAGCAATGGCGAGAATTGTTCATACAGAACATCAGTGCAACTGGTGATATATCCGTAGACAATAATCTTAGTGTTAGTGGTGATACGATGTTGAGTGGAATGTTAACTGTTACTCAAGACATAAGCGCGTTGAGTGATCTGTATGTTGATGGTAACGTTTGGTTCAAGGGTGACGGTAGTGGTACCATAAATCTGGGTGACAGTGATACAGATAGTGTTGTGTTTGTCGCAGATGTGAGCAGTAACATAATTCCGGAACATGACGCTATATACAACCTAGGTACACCAACTAAGCAATGGCGAGAATTGTTCACACAGGACATCAGTGCAACTGGTGATGTTGTCATTGACAACAATCTTACAATAGGTAACGACATAAGTGCCCAAGGTGATCTGTATGTTGATGGTAACGTTTGGTTCAAGGGTGACGGTAGTGGTACCATAAATCTGGGTGACAGTGATACAGATAATGTTGTGTTTGTCGCAGATGTTAATAGCGATATAATACCGAACACAAACATGTCGTTTGACTTAGGTACAGCTGACAATCACTGGATGACAACATATACACATGATGTGAGCGCGCATGGTAATGTGAATGTCGAGAATAATATCCATGCCGGTGGGGACACAACAGTGACTGGTGGGTTGAGTGTTAGTGGTCATACACACATGCTCAGTTCTTTGGTAGTGGATCAAGACGTTCGAATCCATGGATCATTAATAGTAGATGACCATGCGTACTTTGGATTTGGTGATGGTGCGATGAACATCGGTATGAGCAATGAAGACAAGATTGTGTTCAATGCAGAGATTGACAGTCATTTGATACCAGATCCTTCTCAGACATATGACCTAGGAGCTATAGATCAGATATGGCGTTATCTATACATACACAAAGTAAACACACATGACTTATCGATAACCGGTGATACTCACTTCTCAGGACCAGTTACAGCACATGATGGTCTGACTGTGGTAGGTGACATAAGTGCGACAGGAGATATATATCTGAGAGCAAATACATTAAGATTTTCTGACAAAAACTTTTTTAATTCTGTTGATGCTAGCCGTGGCCGTGCGTTATGGACATATGTTTATGGTGATAGCGCGAGTAACAATTCGGAATATAATAGTACTACATATTTAAAAACTAGTGGTGGTGAGATTGACGACCTGAGAGTTATGAACGATTTGACTGTTGATGGTGATCTAGAAGTGAATGGAAACATCTACATGGATCATGACATGATGTTAACACGAAGTGTAGAGTATCTAGAATCTGGTGAAGCTCAATATGTTGATTTACAGGGTAACAATCCAAATGACCCTGCACAAAACTCTCAATATATTGTCGCAAATTGGGAAAACATAACCAACACCCATGCACTTGTATTACCATATAATACTACAATTAAAAGAGTGTGTCTACGAGCCAGTAACAGTCAGAATGTTGATGTTAGAGTAGGTGTACATACAAATGATAAAATTGTGATAAACTCAACTGAAAAGGAGTATCAATTGTTTGATAGAGATCCTATTGAAATAAGATCCAACACATTCACTGACAATTATCAAACAGGCTTATACACATACACACCTGGTGCGTCTGCTCAGGCTGGATCCACTCTCGGTTTGAGTATAAGTGCTAGTAGAGAGTTGAGAGATTTAAATGTAACAATCATATTATCACAGAGAGAGACAAAACCTGGTCCACCTGGTTTGTATGATTCTGTGTTGATAGATCATGTTGAAGAGTGGTAATGAAGCATAACAATGTAACATTTGTAATACCTATCTATCAACTAAAAGATTATCATGAAAAAAACTTCTGGCATGTAGTAGACATTATAACATCAACAACAGAATGTAAAATAGTTGTAATTGAACATTGTGTTCTTGCAGATAAAAAATATCCAACAGATAATTTTATAAAAAAGATCTCTGAATATAATAACGTTATATATAAACCGTATGTCACTAGAAACAAATATTTCAGCAGAAGTGAAACAATTAATCGTGGCGTCAAACATGTTGAGACAGAATATGTGTGGATAAATGATGCTGACTGTATATTAAAATTTGCAGAAACAATCGAACGACTACAACCAGAGTGGCGTTTTGTACAACCATATGCATCAATAAAAGACCTGACATCAGAACAAACACACGATGTATTCAACAACAAGAGTATCAAAGTTGATTACAATAAACACGACACCCGCCAGCTACAAATTTTTGGTGCTGGCTCAGTTATATGTCGTACAGAATCGTTTTTGAAAATACAATTTGACGGTAGTTACAAAGGATGGGGATTGGAGGATTATGATTTTTTTGATAGAGTTTCAAAAAAATATGAAATACATGTGATGAGAGACAGTTATGGTATACATTTGTGGCACCCAGAACGAGTGGTGAAAGAAGGTAAACATTACAGAAGCCCATCTACTAATAAATTAATTGCGAACAATCCAGAGAAAATAAGTGAACTAAACTCCAAAGCAAAAAAAATGATCTTAAAAAATAGTGGAGTTAAATTTAAAGTGTATTTTGTAAATTTAGAGCAATATAGTGAGAGGTGGGATGAGTTTTATAAAATTGTGAAACCGATTTGTGAAAAGACTGGTACAGAAGTAATTAGAGTACCTGCAGTAGACACACGAGAGGATATCTGGAAATGTAAAGAGTTTGGTCTCGATTTACATCCCACAGGGTTACTATCCGAGTTTTATTTCTCACATGGTAATGGTGCTGTAGGTTGTTATTTGAGTCATTATATTATCTGGAAAGATATGATCGATAGTGATGTATCTTTCGGCCTTGTATTAGAAGATGACGCAAATTTTCAAGATGTAGCAGATTTTATCGAGAGTGAGAGTTATGCTGAAATTGCCGAAGAGTTTGAATTGATACAATTGAACAGTAGAGATTTGTCCAAACATGCTGCTTTACATCCAGATGATCATGAAACAATTTGTATAGGGTTTGATGGTACAGAATCATACATGTTAACAAAAACAGGTGCACAAAAAATGTTGAATGTAACTGCAGATAGCTCACATTTTGAGAATATTATAGATCCTATACCACCGTATCTGTGGTTAGATTTCCCCGGACTGACAGGACCGGATAGGAAAGTAAAAACAAAAGAACATTTTCCTTTATTACAACATGACAAGCTAACATGGCACAGACAAAATAGTATTGTTGCGGCAGCAGATAAAATTTTAGGTTTGGCTGGTTATCCTGGGTTGGATGAATCGAAAAGAGTAAAAACAAAATTTGAACCAATAATCGATTTACAAGATACAGAATCTGACATATTGCATGATACTAAAGGTTACTGGCAAATGACAAATGGTGAATTCATGCAATTTGTGTTATCTAGGCGCTACAAAAACTGGAGGAAGGATAGAAGAATAATAAAAGATTTCAAAAAACCTCCTACGGACGGTTCAATAATTGTTGTTTGTGTTGGGCGAGACGAAAAAATATTGATACCGAAATTTATCGAGCATTATGAGTACATGGGTGCAACACATTTTATTTATATTGATAATCAATCGATAGATTCTAGCGTTGAGCTGTTTGTCGAGAATTGTAATGTTGATCTACGTGTCGTGCAGACCGAAAATAGTTACGCTGAAGCTGATTTCGGGTTAAAATGGGTCCATGAAGAGTTGTTGAGCTATTGTAAGGATAAGTGGTGTTTGGTTGTTGATATTGATGAACTATTGATGCTCCGGGATCATGAAACACTCAACACATATATACAACAACTAGAATCAAAAAATATAAACGTTACGCAGAATGTTTTAGTCGAATTTTATCCTCAAGAGTTAGGAAAAGTTTGCGGGAAAGATCCGTTTGAACACTCTTGTATGTATGATAGTTTTAGTCAGAGTGACTGGTATTATGTTGACAAAGCTCCGGATACATCACATGTGATCAAAGGCGGTGTGCGGCAGAGAGTTTTTGCTCACTTTCCAGGACCTGCGAGTAATGAGTCCTGTTGTTTGGTTAAGAAAAGTTTGTTTAAATATGATTTTTACAATACACATAGCGTGTCAGTAGGTATGCACTGGCTATTACCGTATGATTTCTTTGACTGGGATACATATAACGATTGGGAAGAGCATAAAGATAAAATTAGAATTGATCCGGAACTAAATGTATCGGTACATTTTAAATTTGTTGAAACAGACTTAGGACAATATTTTCAAACAAGAGTGGATAGGGGTCAGGATTGGAACGATGGTGAAGAATATAAAACATACATCAAGAATCTACCTGACATATTTTATGACGAGCATGTGTCTTGTGAATATACTGGTAAGCAGACGCTGTTCAATAATACAGTAGATTTACTAAATATATAATATGAGAGCATACACAACAACCGGTGAACTTATTGAACTAACCCCAGGTTTACCATTACCTGAGAGTATCAAGTGTTACTTTATAGTGACAACTGATCAAGAGACACCCAACACAGATACATCACTCGAGTTAACATTCAATTATGGTAAATTAGTGGGTGGTGTGACAAGTGAAACATATAACTTGAGTTTTGTTGCGAGGGTGGGTGATGATAACTATTACACATGCCCATGGTATCCTATTGTAGGTCTTGTGGATCTTTCGGGAGATGACGAGTTCTCTGAAGCGACATTAACTGATCCAGTGATAACAGTTGATCAATTGACAAATGACGACACACCAACCTTAACATGGGAGACTGTACCACGAGCTGAAAGCTATAGAGTGATCGTGAGATATTCTGATTTGATCAATGTTGGTGTCAGTTATGCAAGGTACCAATCGGATATAATATACGATGTTGATACAACACAATTGAACTTCACTCCAGACAGTAGTCTAACACCTGTAACGAGCTTGGAGTACAGACCAATACCAAGTGATGGTTCATTACCAGATGGAAAGTATTCAATCACCATCAAAGCGATGAACACAGCTGGTGAATATAGTGAGTATAGCTCGAGAGTTTTTACTGTCAAAACATATCAACAAGCTCCAAATTCATGGAGCGTGCTGCCACGGGCTACTAAACTTTCATTAAACGGTGATGATAAAATACCGTATTGGGAATGGAATATGTTTGGTGGTACAAAAACAAATCTCACAGTACTGAGAGCATCCACAGCAACTGGGTCATATGCAACAGTCAAAACAATACAAGTGCTGCCTGATGATATGGGTAATGGTGCTTATACTTTAGATGAAACGGATGACGGGTATTACAAAATATCTTTGACAGTTGAAGATAGTGTGGATAATATTTCTGGTACATTTGAGAGTGAGCATGCAATACAGTTAGACAGCACACCTCCAACTGTATCCAATCTAACACACAGTAACGACGGAACATCATACAATATAAACTGGGAAGCATCACAAGATGTGACTCGGACGCAGATTGAAATCAAATACACGGACAATGATATACAATGGGGTGTATCGAAATTACCACCAGGTGTCACAACATTTGGAGCAACATTCCCTCATGAGACGAACCTAACTATCGGTGTTAGAGTATCTGACGATCTCAACAACTGGAGTGATTTAACAACAACACAAATAACAACACCAGCAGCACCTCCAGAACCACCAGTGTATATAAATTATGACGGAGCGTGGTCTTGGGGAACAGTATTAGATAACTGGGATGAAGTGGAGTATAGTCTTAATGGTGGTGATATTGTTCGATCATACCCGGTACCGCCAGGAGTAACCGGGCAAGATCGTGTAAGTTATCTATCCACTGCTTGGGGATTAAACCAACAACCAATCGATCGAACAATCGGGTTAAACTATCTGAAAGTTCGAGTTATAGTGGATGGTGTGAGAAGTGAATGGAGAGATTCCACCGGAGTCAGCGTAACATATTCACCTGAATCTGTAAGCAATTTGAGCACAACATCCACCGAGAGTCCAGTGACTTGGACGTGGGACGCACCTACATATTCAGACACTCTCTATATTATAAAAATAGGTGATGTGGAGCAAGATACGGCTGCTACTGGCACAGAATACATCGCAACATTCTCAGAGTACGGTACATACACAATATCAGTCACTCCATATCGTCTAGACGCGGATGGTGTGAAAATATTTGGAAATGAAGTGACAAATACTGTAATACTAACAGATCCATCCGCTGGAGAATATGATATTGAAACACTACCATATCTGTTTAGGTATCAATTAGATGGCATAGTTGGTACAGGTGCTGAGACTGATGAGAGAATTGAAAAATGGACTGATAGTTCCGGGAATGAATATGACTTGACACCACGTTACAGTTCGTCCAGACATGCCACACTCACACCCGGTGGTGGTGTCAACTTCAATTTAGATCGAGTCACTCCATTGTTGAACGATAGTGTTCAATGGCCGGATAACTTCTGTGTGTACCTTGTGTATAAACAGAGTGGAATACAACCAGCAGTCAATAGAGGTTGGCGGTCTAAATTTTTTGGCGTGCCTGCTAATTATGATTCAGACCCGGAAGTGAAGAATACATTCAGTGTAGGTAACGACTACATTCAATACAGACCAACATTTGCACCAATAGACCGGACCGCTTCCACTGGTACCACCGGAGTTGGGTATCCTCAAACGCGTTTGAGTTTTGGCTATATGAATAACAGTGGTATGATTATAGTGACTGCAATCTGGCAAAAAAGTAAAACAAATATCTTGTCTGCTTGGCGCGACGATGGTAGTGGAGATAGCGACAAGGGCCAGCAGAGCGCAACAGCTCCTAGTATCAACTATCCAGGTATTGAATTAGCTGGTGGACAACTTGGCTCATACTCGGCAAACATGGAAGTTTTTGAATTCGGTGCGTTCGAATTGACATCTGAAATCACCGACATACACAACGATACAAGTGTTATCGTTGACAAGACTGTTGCGGAACTGGCTAGCAGAAACAGTATGCTAACTAATGCACAATATTGGAATAATCCATACATAACTTAATAAATACTTACATGGCATTTTTAAAAGAAACAGTAGACTTCACTTCAAACGGTAGATTCACACCTGAAGACCTAGATGTAGCATGGGCATACTTACAAGTTAAACAGTTGTATGATATAGAACAATCAAGTGAAGGTACAAAAACAATTAATGTCGGTAATTTTACACAGAAAGTAAAGGAGGCATATTTAGCAAATCTAGCATCTAGTGTCACTAATCAAGGCACTCCAAACAATAATATTGACATTGGAAAATTACCAGGTTTTATAAAGGATGGTGCAGATCTAAGCATACCGAAGAGAATAAAAATGAAAAATTTCTGGACGTTCACGGATGTTAAGTCGACTCAAGGTGTGTTTGATGCCAAGACAGGACTGTACAGTACATTCACCAATTGTAGCTGGCAAACAAGCACCGGCCAAAAAGATACAACTCTTTTCAATTTGAATAGTAATGGTGTGTTGAGCTTAAATGATGACGGTACGCTGAGAAACGATAGAAATTGGGCATTGTTTATTCGGGGACACACTAGAGCTGTGACGAGAGGCACTTTCTTCTCAAAGGGTGGTTTTGAATTTGCTTTCACAGATACACTATTAAGAATATCATCAGGACCAAGTGGTGAGCAGTGGAAGAGACGGCAACACAGTTACTATGTGGTTGGAGATATAAACGACTATAACTACAAAAATATCGATGTCGTTGTTGTGCGTGAAGGTATCAGCATGCGAGTTTATATCAATGGAGAGGAAAAAGAAATGACTGTTCCATCAGAACAACCTGAACCGTTGCTAGGGGCAGACAGTGAATCGACTCTAGACCTACCAGGCAAGACTTGGCTTTATATTGACAAGATCTATATATCTGATATTGATACAACAGGTGACGATATCGTGAGTGCTGATGGTGTGTATACCGGATTACCAAATGACTACAAATATGCACATGATATGGACATATATGACAGCTTTTTTAATTTTAAAAGCATGATACCTGATAATGCTGGTGGATTCGCGCGAGTGTTTAATAGTAACTTATATGAAGATGGTGTTGGGAAAGCTAAAACTGAATGGGTAAAACCACCTGTCAAAACAACTGCAAACGGATATATACCGAAAACATCATGTTTGAAATTGTCAGGTAAGCAGTTTTTAAATGTCCCGCAGGTCAATTTCAAAAAAGACTTCACACTGTCATTCTGGGTATCGACAGCTGCTCGAGGAACTATACTCGACTTACCTGGAGAAAACGGTGGTGGTACACTCGGTTATAGTACTGGTACCGCCGGAGACAGTGAGAACCAAGGTCTCCAGCTCTGGCTGAAAGGTCTTGGTAATAAGAAATTACCACTGTATGGCAATACAGGTGATCAGGCGAACACCTGGAATCATATAGTTGTCGTTAAATCTGGTAAAAGTTTATGTGTTTGGTCCAATGGTAAGGCAACAAAATGGACATGTGTGAGGCTAAGTGAAGCCACGGAAAATGATCTAGGTATGGTCACTCCAAAATTCAAAGGAATTGGTGCTACAGAAGAATTATATATCTCACATGTACGGGTCGCTGAATATGCTGTAATGAACCCACCGGTGGATAATATCGGCTTGAAAACAACATGGACGGATGTAGATGAGTTGAAGAGAGATACAGATACTCAACGTTTAAGTAGTTATATTCCAGACTATTTATGATTTGTGACAGTGTTATAACATTATTGATATCACAACCTCGTTCAGGCACAACTACATTTTGTGATAAGATTGCTGAACTCCCCAGTCACGGATGCATGTACGAAGCGTTCAACATAAATAACCCGTTATATTTAACTGAGCAAGAGTTGAGCCGCGTTAAATTCGATCATTATGTGCGTGATACAATAGCAAAAACTGATTGGTTGAGGAATAAAAAGTATATATCTTTTAAAATGTTTCAAAGAGACCTACTATTTTTTAACGAGATAATGAAACATGATATAGTTGATAATTTAGTATATATCAAGCGTGATTACAAATCTGTGTATGAATCACTAAGGAGAGCTCTACTCACCGGTGATTGGGCGACAACACCTGACAGAAGAGAGAGAGGTGTGGGTATCGATAGATCCAATGTCATTAGTAGTGACAAGATAAAAACATACGACAAATTTGCAACAGAGACAAAAAATTGGTGGAAACACACAAGGAAAATCGCTCAGAAAAAAGGCTTGCGATACAAAGACGTGCTCTTCACGGAAGTTATAGATGATAAGTTTGATATACAAAACATTATGGAGCAATGGTAATATCACACAAGTATAAATTTGTATTCTTTCACACTCCTAAAACCGGAGGATCATCTGTAAATCAATCACTATATGAATCCGGCCACCGAGAGAATTATGTGCATGGTGATGGTTTTATTGAAAATATAGACGAGAATCACGTTGAATGTAGCAATATCAATCAACACACAAGACCGGTAGAGTTATTTGGTTCAATGCCAACTACTGACTGGGATGACTACTTTAAGTTCGCGTTCGTTAGAAATCCATACTCACTAGAGGTTTCAAAATACTTTTATTATATCAAAGAAGCTGAAAGTGAAATTCAAGATAGTTTTCATGACTACTGTGTCAAGACAAGAGACGATTGTGAGACGTTTGATGATTTCGTCCGTTATGAAAAATATGAATACGATTATAGTTTCAAGTATTACCTTTGCAAGAATAATGAGTTGATGGTTGATTATGTGGGTAAGCTAGAGACACTATGTAGGGATTATAAGATTATCACAACTGCGTGTGGAATTGATTCTAAACTTATTGATGTTAGAGTCAACGAATCAAAACACAAACACTACACCGAATATTATAATGATGAAACTCGTCAAATCGTTGCAGAGAAATATGCAAAAGACATTGAGTATTTCGGGTATGAATTTGGAGATTAAAAATGATAAGTATTAAGGAGATGGTAAGATGAAAATTGATGGAAAAACAACTTGTATTGATATAAAGAAGTATAATTTTACGATAAATTGTATTGTAAATGAGTACAAGGATATGCTTGGACGATAATCACAATGGAAAAGACTGCAATATATCAATTCATCACTCCACTTGAAAAAAATAGTTTATATAAAAATAGAAAAATATACCATGACAATTTTGTTCCGACTGTTAAAAAATATGCTGATTGTGTAGGGGCAGAGTATAATTTACTTGGTAGTGAGTTGACCGCCGATCCAACCGCATCCTGGATGAAGGCCTTTGCATGGCAGTTTAAGGCAACCGGACTTTTGGAAAAAATGTGTGAAAGTGATTATGATAAATTTTTATTCTTGGATGAAGATATCGAGATTACGGAGTTTTCAAAAAATATTTTTGATATTCTTGGGCGAGGGTTTTATATGAGACCCTATCGGGCAAAAAGAATTAAAACAATTAAGCAGAATTATAAGGCATCGGGTTGGCATGCTGATAATTTATTTAATTTTGGTGTAGTTTACATTTGTCGTTCTGAGTTAGAGGCATTGTGTGATGTTGATGTGTCTAATAAAATTGAGTTTAACAAAGATGGTATAGCAATGAAACCACCTCCATATGACAAAATGAGGATTCCTATTGATGAGTTGATGCTTTCTTTTAAAATATGTAAATCTAAAACTTACCCAAAACATCTGCCTTTGGAGTGGCACTGCCCTGCTGAGTATGCCTTGAACGAGCACGGATACATTGATAAAACCAAAGGTAATTTTATTCACTATATAGGTGGTAGATTTCTTGATGAATATAAACGAGGAAATTTTTAGATATGAATTTTAAATCTTCATTGAAAATGCAAATGTTTTACATAAGTATTAGTGTAGGGGAAAGGGAACCTAAAAAATGGCAGTAGATATAGAATTTAACGTGAGAAACGGCATGACCGTAGGCTCAAACAAGCACTTAGTGCTTGATGTGAACGGTGCACTTAGTGGTAGTGATATAACCTGTACCTCGGGTCAAATTTTAAGTGGAGGTGTTGATTTACTAGATGTGTTTGATACTTCTTTGAGCTCAGACGCGAGCGTCGCTATAGATGTATTCAAACGTACGGACCCATCTAATATTGCAGTTCTGACTATATCTGTAGCTGGAGATTACCTTCAAACGGTTGATGCAAGTGTGACCAAATTCGATGTTGTGGACACAGCAGAAGCATCCAGCATCACAGGAGTCTCCATCACCACAGACAATCAATTGTTTGTCCACGGTGACACACTTTACTACGTAACAGACAATGATGCCGAAAGCGGCACCTGCACTGTTGATGCAATTTCAAACATAGCAGTCTACACTGACTACAACGAAACATCACCCACTGTTCTGAATCTAACGGACAAAGGGTTGACAATCACATATGATGATAATCAACACAACGCTCTGACATCTACGGATCATGTACCCGCTCCAATCAATTTTAGCGAGCCTGTCAACAGTGCCGACTGGACCAGCACATACACCACAGTCGCAGCAAACAGTGCCAGTTGGGCATCTTCTGGTGGCGGTGGTGGTGGTACATATAGTGAGACAATTGGTGATGGTACAAGTACAGAGATATCAATAACACACAATTTAGACACAGAAAATATAGTTTATTCTGTAGCTGACGCGACAACAAAGGAATTCGTGTTTGTGCAAGGAGAGGCCACCACAGGTGACATCTTGACACTCACGTTTGACCAAGCACCAACACAAGACGAATACAATGTGACTGTAATTGGAGGTGCGGGTAGCGGAACCAACACGATACAGACTGTAACAACCACAACACACACCCAGGTTGCTGACACAACACATCATCTGTATGATGATGATACAGCAGGAGATGATATAGTTGTCACACTTGTGTCACCGGCGACAATCGTCAAGTCAGTCACTCATAAAAAGATAGGTTCAAATCATAATGTTATACTAACACCCCCGACTGGCGTGACCATTGATGGTTATAGTATATATAACATAACACAGCAAAATGAGTCAGTCACATTATTCACAGATGGTATTAATTACTACATACAATAAATATATTTAACTGACGATGACAAAGAGAATAAATTTTAAGAGTGATGTATTTTTCGCTGGATCAACCAGCAAGAAAATATACACCACAGAACAATTACCTTACCGCGCAAAGGAAGGGGACATTGTGTTTGATTCAACAATTGGATGTCCAGTGTATTACACACAAGGATTGTGGAAGAGAGCGAGTGATGACACCACAGTGAAAAATGTAGTGTTGGATGTTTACATTTTAGCCGGAGAGACAAACATGCTAGGGTCAGCTGATAAAACCTCCGGAGTGCCTGGTGGAAAAACAGAACAGACTGGAATGTTCTATTCATCTCATCATGAAACAAGAAGTGACGCTGAAACAACTCAAGTGTATAGTGATTGGTCTGAAACTGTTGATATTGGATCGACCAGTGAATTTGGTACAAGATTCGGTCCTGAGATTGGATTTGTGAGTAAGTTGAATGATGATCAAATCACACTGAGCAAGGCTGCAATTGTAAAATACACAGTCAATGGTTCAGAAATGTCATCAGGTGATAACACGAAGTCTGACTGGGACAGTCAAGCAACAGGAACCAAGGAGGGTGATTGTTGGAGAGGATTGCAGTCAGCTATCACGGACGCAACTACCAAGCTGACCAATGATGATTACGCTTACCGTATTGCTGGGTTGATATTCTGGCAAGGTGAGAGTGGTGCTGATGTCACCAAACTAGAAACATTCGTGAGTGATTTCCGATCATTGATGAACACAACATATAACGTCACTGATTCAGATAAATTTCCTGTGGTGATAACACAGGTTGATGCAGCAACAGAAGTATCCACAGTTGCATCAAATGATGATTATGTGACCATTGTTGACGCTGGTGATCATGGACAATCACCCACAAACATTCTGGTTGGTGCAACAATAAGCAGTGGAAACTCGGATGTTGATTCTAGTGGTGTTAATGACATGTTTGAGATTGGAGAAGAGTTCGCATTGAAGCTATCATATGCAGCTGTTGGTCTGGACACATTTTGGACTCCTGCAGCAATATCCACAAGGTTATGGTTGGATGCTGATGATAAAACACAATGGGAGATAGATGCTCTCAACAAAGTGACACAATTGAACGACAAGAGTGGTACAAACAGTCACATGACTTTGGTCAATGCTACAACAGGTGTTGATGCAGGTAATAACATTTTGATATACCAGCAATCAAATGATGCGAATTTCATAATCCCCAATGGAATCGCTAGCGGTTTCATGACACACGACAAACAACAATGGTTTATTGTGTTGAAACCAACTAGTATTGTTAGTTATCTGAGTCCGACCATCTCGCTGAACGGTCAAAGTTCTCCAGGTGTAGCTGAGCAGTCAATACTATTCAGCTACGGTGTTGATGGAAAAGAAACTGAATTCCACGGGCGTTGGGATTGTCACGGTGCACCTGATACATGGCGACCGGCCACCCACACATACACTGATCG
>ENA-UZWY01004600-UZWY01004600.1-metagenome-genome-assembly--contig:-Day-2--50m-contig-4600_pt1 | contig 17329 bp, 13 predicted proteins | sample MGYA00260341_ERZ794901 | MGnify/ENA metagenome assembly ERZ794901 | reverse complement strand
TAACTACTAACTCGTTGTACCATCTTGAATAATCTTCTTCTCTTTTAGTTAACTTTTTAGACATGAATTGTTATTGGCATAATTATTGATTAATTTTAAGTGTTGCTAAATTAATTAAATTATAAATAAAATGAGATACTTAATAATATTACTTTTTTCATTATCCTTAATTAGCTGTGGACCTTTAAATTCAATTAACTCAACTACCACTGATGGTATTTATGGTAGTAATGTTGAGGTTCCAAGTAATAATAGTGCTTTTTATAAAAATTATTTTGAGCAAAAATCAGATGAATTAGGTATTAATAGTTCTATTAATGATTCAGTTCTCACAGACATAAGTTCTTACTCTTCTAATTCAAATATTTCTTACACAAATAGTAATGGTTCTTGGGGAGATATTCCAACCTCTGTAAATATAATTATTAGAGATCGTTATGTTTACAAACCCTACATGAATTATTACCCATATGGATATAATTGGTATGACAATTATATGTATAGCTATTGGAATAGATGGTACTCTCCTTGGGGATTTAACTACCCAAGATATAGAAATGGATATGGATATGGATATGGATATGGATATGGAATGTGGAATAACTGGTGGTATCCATACTACAACGGACCAGATTATAATGACCCTTATTATTACAGAAGTGATAATAGAGTTGCTTACATGAACGGTGCCAGAGGTTCTTTATATTCAACTGATAAAAGAATTCTTGAAAATTCATCTAAGTCAAACTTTACAACAAATTATAACATTGGAAGGAACGATAGTAAAATAGAAAATTCTCAAACTGGAGAAAAAAAAGAAAAATTAGAACAAATAAAAAACAGAAATATAAATAGAGTTTATTATGCTCTCAAAAATAGTCAAGGCAGAGTAGGACCAGCTAGAGGATACCAAAACAGAGGTGAAGTTGAAAATTATGGTAATTCTGCATCCGATAACAAATCAAAATCTAATTTTCAACCAAGTAAATACGGATCCAATACAAGATCATATGATGTATCCAGATCTAGTAAAAGTTCTTTAAACAAAGGAAGAGTATATTCTAGACCCGAAAGCAGAAGTAATAATTCAAGCAATACAAGAAGTTATTCTAGACCTGAAAGTAATAGTAGTAAAGCTAGAAATTATTCAAGATCTAGTTCAAACACTTCATCTAGCTCAAGAAACTCTAGACCAACTTACACTCCACCATCTAGTTCATCGAGATCAAGTGTTGGTAATGTAAGTAGCGGTGGATCTTCTGGAAGATCAGGTAGTGTATCTAGGGGCAAAAGATAATACCTTAAATGTTACAAAGAAATTTTTCATTTTTTTTATTAATTTTTTCATTTTCGTTAAACTCGCAAAGTTTAAATGACTTTTTGAAAATATCTTTAGATAATCCAATTGGTTCCGCTAGGTTTGAATCAATGGGAGGTGCCTTTGGTGCCCTTGGTGGTGATTTATCAGCAATTAACGTTAACCCTGCTGGTAGTGCTGTTTTCAACGATAATCAATATGAGTTTACACTTTCTAACAGTAAAAAATCAACTAAATCGTATTTTTATTCTGATACATCTACAAAAAGTAAAAATAAATTTAGTGGTAATCAAGGTGGTGGAGTTTGGGTTTTTAAAAATTATGGAGGGGGAAATGTTAATAAAATATCTTTTAGTGTAAATGCACAAACTAATAATTCATATTATGATAATTTTGAAATAAAAGGCAGAAATCAATCTAATTCAATCGATAAATTTTTCCTTAATAACTCAGATGGAGTTACCATTTCAGACCTAAGTGTTGGTACAAATGAAACCACTTCAGAGGTGTATAAATTTCTCGGAGAGTATTATGGTTTTTCTGCTCAACAAGCATTTTTAGCTTATCAAGGATATTTAATTGACTTTGATGATTTAAATAATAATTTTTATTCTCTCGCACTTTACAACAGTGGAGTTGATCAACAATACACAAGTGACTCTAAAGGTTTCAATAATAAATACAATTTAAATATAGCAATTCAATTTCAGGAAGATTTTTATTTTGGACTAAACATTAACACACACGAAATTTTTATAGAAAATTACACGAGACATTTCGAATCAAATTTTGATGAAGATTCAGCAATAAAATCAATTTTATATGAAAATAGACTCACAACTTATGGTGAAGGTTTTTCTTTTCAGATTGGTGCATTAAGAAAATTTAATAAATTAAGAATTGGGGTTTCCTATCAATCACCAACCTGGTACACTCTTTGGGACGAAACAACACAATATTTAGAAACCGAATCAGTTGATGTAAATGGGTTAAAATACAGAGATATAGTTGATCCTAGAATATCTAATTTATATCCAAAATATAAACTAATTTCTCCTTCTTCTTTGACGTTGAGTTCAGCCTTAATTATTGGAAAAATTGGATTAATAAGTTTTGATGTGATATCTAAAGATTATACCAAAATAAAAATCAAACCAAAGAATGATTTTTCTGATTCTAACAACTTAATTAAATCTCAACTGCAAAGCACCTTGAATTTTAAAATTGGTTCCGAAATTAGATTGAATAAATTAAGTTTAAGAGCTGGTTTTAATTCAATTGAGAACCCATATGTAAACTTAACAGAAGATATTAGTTCTTACTCTTTCGGAGTTGGGTATGATTTTGGAAACACACTGATTAATTTATCGCATAAAACAATAGAACAAACTAAAAATCATCAATTATTTGATACTGGGTTAACAGACACAGCGACATTAGAATCAACTAACTCAATTTCATCATTATCGATTGTATTTAAATTTTAGAATTAATTAATCTTTATATAACTTTGTAAACTGATTTACAACCAATATGAAATACGAAAAATTTTTTGAAGAACAAGTAGATGTTGTTGGAGATGATCATTTAGGCTCTTCACCTGACACTCCATTAAGAGATGATGCGTTCGAAATAAGTGACGAAGAAAAAATATCAATCATTGAAAAAAATGTTTATAATATTTTAGAAACAATTGGAATGGACCTTACAGACGATAGTCTAAAAGGTACCCCTAAAAGAGTTGCTAAAGCTTGGGTTAATGAATTATTTGGAGGATTAAATCCAGACAAAATGCCAAAAGCCTCAACATTTGACAATAAATATTTGTATAAAGAGATGTTGGTTGAAAAAAATATAACAGTATATTCTACTTGTGAACATCATTTGTTGCCAATAATAGGTAAGGCTCACGTAGCATACTTTTCAAAAGGAAATGTAATTGGTTTATCTAAAATGAATAGAATTGTAGATTATTTTTCAAAACGTCCCCAAGTTCAGGAAAGACTAACTATCCAAATAGTGAAAGCTTTACAAGAAGCACTAGACACTAAAGATGTTGCATGTGTTATAGATGCAAAACATTTATGTGTGAATTCCAGAGGAATAAAGGACGTCGATTGTAGCACGGTTACTGCTGAATTTGGAGGTAAGTTTAAAGATAAAAATGTTAAAAGAGAATTTTTAGGTTATATTAGTAATTAAAGCTGAAATAATTTGAAATGATTTCAAAGCACGCTACAGATTTAAAATTATACAACTCCTTAACTGGCAAAAAAGAAAAATTTATACCAATTCAACAACCCAACGTTGGAATGTACGTATGTGGACCAACTGTATACAGTAACGCACATTTAGGGAACTGCAGAACATTTATCTCATTCGATTTAATTTACAGATATCTAAAACATTTAGGTTATAATGTAAGATATGTAAGGAATTTAACTGATGTAGGTCATTTAGAAAATGAGGACGATACAGGTGAAGATAAGGTTTCTAAAAAAGCTAGACTTGAGAACTTAGAACCTATGGAAGTAGTACAAAAATACACATTAGATTTCCATAGTATTTTAAATAAGTTAAACACATTACCACCAAGTATAGAACCCAGCGCAACTGGACATATTATTGAACAAATAGAGAGTATAAAACAAATATTGAAATCTGGATTTGCATACGAGAAAAACGGTTCAGTATATTTTGATATTATGAAATTCAATGAATCTAAAACTTACGGAAAATTAAGTGGAAGAAAAATTGAAGAAATGCTTAACCAATCGAGATCTTTAGACGGATCTATTGATAAAAAAAGCCCACAAGATTTCGCATTGTGGAAAAAAGCTGAAAAAAATCATATTATGTTTTGGGATTCACCATGGGGAAAAGGATTTCCAGGATGGCATCTTGAATGTACATCAATGAGTAAAAAATATCTTGGAGATTATTTCGATATTCATGGCGGAGGTATTGATTTAAAATTTCCACATCACGATTGCGAAATAGCTCAATCTGAAGCCATTGATGGAAAAAATCCAGCAAAATTCTGGATGCATACTAATATGCTGACTTTAAATGGAAAAAAAATGTCAAAATCAATTGAGAATTTTATTTTACCCAACGAAGTTTTTAATGGTAATAATAAAATCTTAAGTAAATCATTTAGTCCGAATGTTGTTAAATTCTTTATTTATCAAGCTCACTACAGAAGTGTATTAGATTTAAGTAACGATGCCCTAATCGCTTCAGAAAAAGGATTTAAAAAATTAATGAGTGGATTCTCATCGATTTCTAAATTAAATCACAATAATAAAGCTTCCGACTTTGATATAGATCTTTGGATTAGTAAATGTTATGCTAAAATGAATGACGATTTCAATACTCCTATGTTAATAGCTGAATTGTTTGAATGTGTAAAGTTTATAAACAATGTTAAAATCAATTCAAAGAATTTAAATACTAAGGATAAAGAAAAACTGTTCGCAACTTTTAATGATATTTTATTTAATATATTAGGCTTTAATAGTGAGAAAAATAAGGTTGAAAAATCAAATTCTCAAAAAGAACTAATTGAGTTATTAATTAAAATAAGGTCTCAAGCTAGAAATGATAAAAACTTTATATTATCAGATCAAATAAGAGATGGGTTATTAAAACTTGGCATACAACTAAATGACGATAAAAACAGCTCTTCATTTGAATTAACATAATGAAAAGAATTATAATTTATCCTTTTTTAATTTTAATTAAATTTTACCAATCTTTCATTTCTCCATTATTACCCTCGACCTGCAGGTATACTCCTACTTGCTCTGAATATTCTAAACAATGTTTAACAAAACATGGTCTTTTAAAGGGTTCACTCATGAGCATAAGAAGAATATTAAAATGTAATCCATGGGGTGGAAATGGATATGATCCTATACCTTAGTGTTATTAATATAAATTTAGACTATGATGTTATTTAAAATAGATTGGGCCCCAAATGAAATTCTTTTTGAATTTGGCCCTTTAACAATATATTGGTACAGTGTTATGTTTATAATAGCTTTTTCTTTAGGCTATTATATTGTTCAAAAAATATACATTAATGATAACAAGTCTGTTGCATTAGTCGAACCACTTTTTATTTATGTAGTGTTTGGAACTCTTATTGGAGCAAGATTAGGTGAAGTGTTTTTTTATAATTGGGATTATTTTCAAAATAATTTAATTGAAATTTTTCTTCCTATAAAAAAAGATATAAATAGTTCATTTCTTTTTGGAATCATTGATGGTTGGAAATTTGTTGGTTACAGAGGATTAGCTAGTCATGGTGCAACTATTGGAATAATTACAGCTATGTTCATTTACAAATACAAATTCAAATACAATTCAGTATTATGGATTTTTGATAGGATTGTGATTCCAATTTCGATCGGTGGAATGTTTGTGAGAATTGGAAATTTTTTCAATTCAGAAATTTTAGGGAATTATACTAATTCAAACTTTGGTGTAGTGTTTCAAAATAGAGGTGAAATTTTTCCAAGACATCCAGCCCAATTATATGAAGCTTTTGGTTATTTATTATTATTTATCCTTCTATGGAATATTTATTGGAAAACAGATTTAAAAAAATACAAAGGTTTCATTTTTGGACTATTTCTAACTTGTCTTTTTTCGATACGAATATTAGTTGAAAATGTAAAAGAAAGTCAAGGAGGTGGGCTTGAAGATACTTTAGGAATTTTATCTACTGGTCAATGGCTAAGTATCCCATTTATAGTTATAGGATTAAGCCTAATGATATATTCCAGAAAAAAATAGTTTAAATTATTTCTTTAGACTCTTTCTTAGTGTATCAAACATAACTGGTGTTGCAATAAAAACAGATGAATATGTTCCTACTAATACACCAATAATTAAAGCAAACATAAATCCTCTAATTGATTCTCCTCCAAAAAGAAAAATTGCGAGTAGTACTACTAAAGTTGTAAAAGAGGTATTTAAAGTTCTACTTAAAGTACTGTTTAATGCACCATTTACCGTTTTTTTAAACTCCCATGATTTATTAATTAATCTAAACTCTCTAATCCTATCAAACACAACCACAGTATCATTTAAAGAATAACCAATTACAGTAAGAACTGCAGCAATAAAAGCTTGATTTATTTCCATATTAAAAGGCATGAACGAATATGTTAAAGAAAATATTCCCAACACTATTAAAACATCATGAAAAACTGCTGTAACGGCTCCTAAAGAGTATTGCCAATCTCTAAACCTTAACAAAATATACAAGAAAACTACGAATAACGAACCAAATATTGCTAAGAATGAATTCTTTTTAATATCATCAGCAATAGTAGGTCCAACCTTTGAAGACCCCATTATTCCAACAGACTTATCATCTGATCCATTTACAAAATCATCGTAAGTTAAATTTTCGGGAAACTTAGTTTTTAGAGCATCAAACATCTTTTGTTGAATTTCATTATCAACTTCAATACCCTCAACATCGACTTTATAATTAGTAGTAATTTTTAATTGATTGTCTGAACCAAATGTTTTTGCTTCTGCATTACCTAAAACATCAACCAATGAAGATTGTACTTCACTTTGATTTACATCATTGTCAAACCTAACAGTATATGTTCTTCCTCCAACAAAATCAACACCTTGATTTAATCCATTTGTGCTTAATGAGTATAAACTAATTAATAGTAAAGACCCTGAAACAAAATAAGCCACTCTTCTCTTTTGTAAAAATCTAATAGTAAGTTTACTAAATAAATTTTTTGTGAGTGTTGTAGAAAAATCAAGAATTTTACCTTTTGATAGTCTAGAATCAACTAACATTCTTGTAATGAAAATTGCTGTAAATAAAGATGTTGCAATACCTATAAGTAAAGTTGTTGCAAAACCTTTTATTGGACCTGATCCAAAAACGAAGAGAATTAAGGCGGTAAGACCAGTGGTAATATTAGCATCTAAAATTGAAGATAATGCGTTACTAAAACCATCTCCAACAGATTGCTTGAGACCTTTTCCTCTTCCTAATTCTTCTCTGATTCTTTCAAAAATTAGTACGTTAGCATCAACCGACATACCAATTGTTAAAACAATACCAGCAATTCCAGGTAAAGTTAGTACAGCTCCCAGACCCGCTAAAATTCCAAATATTAAAACTAAGTTCAATACTAGTGCAACATCAGCGTATATCCCAGCTCTACCATAATAAAAAATCATCCAAATAAGAACCAAAATTAAAGCTATGATGAAAGAATTTATACCTTTTTCAATATTTTCTTTTCCAAGTGAAGGACCAACTACCTCAGATTCTATAATTTCAGCAGAAGCAGGTAATTTTCCTGCTCTTAAGACATTAGCTAAATCAATTGCTTCATTTAAAGTAAACTGACCTGATATTTCAGATCTTCCACCAGAGATTGCTCCTCTTGAAACTCCAGGCGCTGAGTACACTATATCATCTAAAACGATAGCAATGTTACTTTTATCTTTATAAGCATTACCTGTCATTTCTTCCCATTTTCTAGCACCCTTTCCATTCATTTGCATTGAAACAGCTGCTGCACCAACCTGGTCGTAAGATTGACTTGCATCAACAACTACACTTCCACTAAGGGGCGGCTTATTGTCTCTATTAGATTGTATTGCATAAAGATCAACTACATTGTTAGATAGATCGGCCTTACCAAAAAGAAAACGAGTAAATCTTTTTTCTGACGGAAGTAATTGTCTAATTTCTGGCATTGACAAATACTCCTCAATTTTATTTTGATCTTTAGCTAAAAATTGAGCGATTACTGGGCCTCCTTGAAAACCAGTTCCAACTAAATAATCAAAAAGAGGATTCTTTTACATTAGAATTGATAGAATCATTAGCTTCAACATCAGCCAATAAATCATCAATTTCAGAGGTTTCTATGTTTTCTTGATTATCATCCTCATCAACTAAAATAGTTTTCAAAGCTTCGTTAGCTTTTGATAAGAAAGGTAAAAAATCATCATTTTTCTCAGTATACCAAAATTCTAATTGAGCTGTACTTTGAAGAAGGTTTTTAACTCTAGCAACATCTTTAGCACCAGGTAATTCAACCCTTATTCTACCAGAGTTACCTAAACGTTGAATGTTAGGCTGAGTTACTCCAAATTTATCAATTCTTTTTCTTAATACTTCAAAAGCTGAAACAATAGATTCATCAATTTTTCTTCTAATTATTGGTTTAACCTCAGCATTAGACATTTCGAAATTAATTTCGTCACTCAATGATCTATTTGCAAAAATATCCGGAGACGCCAAGTGAAGTATCACGAACTAATTTCATCAAAAGCATTAAAAAATGATTCGACATAAGTATCATCAGATTCTTTTTGCAAAATATCAGCATCGTTCAGTGCTTTATTAAATACAGGATCTTTAGAGTTTTCTGAAAGACCTTTTAAGTATATCTTTAACTGATACTTGAAGAGTAACATCAATACCTCCTTTTAAATCTAAACCTTTATTTAATTCTTTATTTTTTGCACTTTTATATGTTGTAAATCCAAGAATAGACTCATCAGAAATAGAATCTAAATAATTATTATATTTTTCTTCTCTTAAGTCAGCAAAATTTTCTTGTTGACTTGAAATAGATTGTATAGAATATTCAGACGCACTGTCTTCAATACCTGATGTTATAAAAGTGAATGAAATTTGATAAACACTAACTAGAGTGAAACAAAAAGCAAAAAACTTTATTAGACCATTATTATGCATAATATTTTATTTATGAGTTCTTTTTTAAAACGAGCAAATATATGATTTACTTGATGATAAAGCAATTCTAAAATAAACATCAAAGTAATTTATTAAATTGACAGTTCCTAAAGAGCTAAATTCATTTTTCTAACAGCTGATGCACTGTCAGCAAATTTTACCATTTCCTGATCGTTTAATTTTAAGTTTATAATTTTTTCACATCCATTTTTACCAATAATGCACGGAACACCAATACAAATGTCATCTTGGTTATACTCTCCATCTAAAAATACTGAACAAGGAATAATTCTCTTTTCATCATTCAAAATAGATTTAACGAGAAAGGCAACTGAAGCTCCTGGTGCATACCACGCAGAAGTACCTAATAATTTTGTTAAAGTTGCTCCTCCAACCATCGTACTAGCTGCAACATTATTCAATTTCTCATCAGAAATTAGGTCAGATATAGGTAATCCATTATATGTAGCTAATCTTGTCAAAGGAATCATAGTAGTATCTCCATGACCTCCAATTACCATTCCATGAACATCATTAGCAGGTCTATTTAAAGCTTGAGAAAGATAAGTTTTGAACCTAGAACTGTCTAAAGCACCGCCCATACCAATTACTCTATTTTTTGGTAATCCAGTAGATTTGAGTGCTAAATACGTCATAGTGTCCATGGGATTAGAAACAACAACTATAATAGTGTTTGGTGAATATTTTAAAACATTTTCTGAAACTGCTTTAACAATGCCTGCATTAATTCCAATTAACTCCTCCCTTGTCATTCCAGGCTTTCTAGGTATTCCAGAAGTAATAACCACAACATCGCTATCAGATGTTTTTGAATAATCACCAGTGGTACCAATTATTTTTGTTCCAAAACCTATAGTTGTTTGAGTTTGCATCATATCTAATGCTTTACCCTCAGCGAAACCTTCTTTAATATCTAAAAGAACAACTTCACTAGCAATAGATTGAGTTGCAATTACTTCTGCACAAGTTGATCCAACATTTCCTGCACCTACAATAGTTACTTTCATTTATTTTATATTTTTTTATTAGACGTCGATATTAGCGTATGTAGCATTTTTTTCAATGAATTCTCTTCTTGGTGGAACTTCGTCACCCATTAACATAGAAAATACTCTGTCTGCTTCAACTGCATTATCAATTGTCACCTTTCTAAAAGTTCTAAATTCTGGATTCATTGTAGTATCCCAAAGCTGAATAGCATTCATTTCTCCAAGTCCTTTATATCTTTGAATTGAAGACCCTTGGCCAAATTCTTCCATAATTTTGTCTCGTTCTTCATCATTCCATGCGTATCTTTTTTTAGCACCTTTTTTTACTAGATATAATGGAGGTGTAGCAATGTAAATGTTTCCATTTTCAATAAGCTCTTTCATGTACCTAAAAAAGAATGTAAGTATTAAAGTTGCAATGTGACTACCATCTACATCCGCATCACACATAATTACGATCTTATGATATCTTAATTTTTCTAAATTAAGTGCTTTACTGTCGTCTTCAGTTCCTATTGTAACACCTAGAGCAGTGTAAATATTTATTATTTCTTGATTCTCAAAAACTTTATGCTGCATTGCTTTTTCAACATTAAGTATTTTACCCCTCAATGGTAAAATGGCTTGGAAGTTTCTATCTCTTCCTTGTTTAGCTGTTCCACCTGCAGAATCTCCCTCTACTAAAAAAACTTCACAAAGTTCCGGATCTTGTTCAGAACAGTCAGAAAGTTTTCCAGGAAGACCTCCTCCGCTCATAACAGTTTTTCTTTGAACCATTTCACGCGCTTTTCTGGCTGCGTGTCTAGCTTGAGCTGCTAGAATAACTTTCTCTACAATAATTTTAGCATCTCCAGGATTTTCTTCTAAGTAATTTTCAAGCATTTCTGAAACTGCTTGAGAAACAGCAGAATTAACTTCTCTGTTTCCTAATTTAGTTTTTGTTTGGCCTTCAAATTGAGGCTCTGCTACTTTAACTGAAACTATAGCTGTTAAACCTTCTCTAAAATCATCTCCAGCGATATCAAATTTTAACTTATCTAACATTCCAGAAGAATCAGCATATTTCTTTAAAGTAGATGTCAATCCTCTTCTAAAACCAGCTAAATGTGTACCACCTTCGTGAGTATTAATATTATTTACATAAGAATGCAAATTCTCAGAAAAAGATGTATTGTAAATCATCGCTACTTCAACAGGGATATTATTTTTTTCACCCTCCATTGAAATAACATCAGATGTTAATGGCTCTCTGTTTTCATCTAAAAATCTAATAAATTCCTTTAAACCTTCATCTGATTTGAAAATTTCTTTAACAAAATCACCATCTACTTTTGACCTCTTGTCAGTGAGTGAAATGGTTATTCCTTTGTTAAGAAAAGACAACTCTCTCATTCTGTTAGCTAAAGTTTCGTAGCTATATTCTTGAGATTCTTTAAATATCGATTTGTCTGGTTTAAATGTGACTTCAGTACCAGTCTTAGTAGTAGTACCATCAGTTTTAACAGGAAATAATGCTTTTCCTCTACCATATTCCTGGATCCAAATTTTTCCATCTCTAAACACTCTTGCTGTTAATTGATCCGAAAGTGCATTCACAACAGACACTCCAACACCATGCAATCCACCAGAAACTTTATAAGAATCTTTATCAAACTTACCTCCTGCTCCAATCTTAGTCATTACTACTTCTAAGGCAGAAACACCTTCCTTCTTATGAATACCTACAGGTATTCCTCTTCCGTTGTCATCAACTGAGATTGAATTATCTTCATTTATTGAAACGTTGATTTCGTTACAATGACCAGCCATTGCCTCATCTATGGAATTATCAACAACTTCATAAACTAGGTGATGTAAACCACGAACACCAACATCACCAATATACATCGATGGCCTCATTCTAACATGCTCCATTCCCTCAAGAGCCTGTATACTATCAGCAGAATACTGATTCTTATTTATTTCTTCGCTCATTTTATATGATTTTTAATAAATTTTTGGTTAAAACAAATATAACTAATTAACCAAGTAAATCAGATAATTATCAGAGTTGAATAGGTGTAAGTTATCAACAATTTTAACTTAAAATTATTATCAATTAATAAGAGTCATTATGAACGTTAGAAACGGATCTTCCAGACGGATCGTTTAGATTTTTAAATGCCTTATCCCATTCCAACGCTATTGGAGTGCTACATGCAACCGATGGAACTGAAGGAACTGTGGTTGCAGAAGTTTCTGACGGGTAATGTTCTTCAAAAATAGATCTGTAATAATACTCTTCTTTTGACATTGGAGTTTGGAACGGGAAAGTAAATTTTGCATTTTTAAACATATCATCAGAAACCTTTTCATTTACTAAATCTTTCAAACTATCTATCCAATCGTATCCTACTCCATCACTAAATTGTTCTTTTTGTCTCCAAGCTACTGATTCAGGAAGGTACTTTTCAAAACTTTTTCTTAAAACCCACTTTTCCATTTTTTCTGATGTAATCATCTTATCTTTTGGATTAATTCGCATTGCAACATCAATAAATTCTTTATCTAAAAAAGGGACTCTACCTTCAATTCCCCAAGCTGCCAAAGACTTATTAGCTCTTAAACAATCGTATTGGTATAATTTATCTAATTTTCTTACAGTTTCCTCATGAAATTCTTTAGAATTAGGTGCTTTATGAAAATACAAATAACCTCCGAAAATTTCGTCAGCCCCCTCTCCAGACAAAACCATTTTAATACCCATAGACTTAATAACTCTAGCCATCAAGTACATTGGCGTAGAAGCTCTAATTGTAGTTACATCATAGGTTTCCAGATGATAAATTACATCTTTAATGGCATCTAATCCTTCTTGTACTGTAAATGTTATTTCGTGGTGAATAGAATCGATATGATCAGCTACCTTTTGCGCAGCTATTAAATCGGGAGAACCTTTCAGACCTACAGCAAACGAATGAAGTTGAGGGTACCAAGCAGATTTAACATCGTTTGACTCAACTCTATTTTTTGAATATTTTTTTGCAAGTGCCGATGTAATTGAGGAGTCTAAACCACCAGAAAGTAATACACCATAGGGCACATCGCTCATAAGTTGTCTATGAACAGCATTTTCCAAAGCTATTTGTAAATCATCTAGACTTGTATTATTGTTTTTTACAGAATCAAAATTCATCCAATCTCTATCATACCATTTTACTAGCTGATTATCCTTGCTAGACATAAAATGTCCGGGAGGGAAAATCTCGATTTTATTACAAATCCCCTCCAAAGCTTTAAGCTCAGAGGAAATATAAAAGGTTCCATGTTTATCCCAACCCATGTATAAAGGAATAATTCCCATATGATCACGAGCAATTAAATATTCATCATTCTTTTCATCATACAAAACAAAACCAAAAATACCATTCAAATCGTCAATAAAATTTACTCCTTTTTCCTTGTAAAGAGCTAGAATTATTTCGCAATCCGAGTTGGTTTGAAAAGCATAATCAGAACTTAGTTGAGTTCTTAATTCCTGATGATTATAAATTTCACCATTAGCAGCTAAAATTAAATTTTTATCATCACTATAAATTGGTTGATTTCCAGATGCAGGATCCACAATAGCTAATCTTTCATGAGCTAATAAAACATTTTTTCCACAATGAATTCCGTTCCAATCAGGGCCCCTATGTCTAACTTTTTTTGACATTTCTAAAACTTGAGATCTTAACAAATCAGAAGATTGTTTTAAATCCAAAGCACATACAATTCCGCACATAATAAAAATTTTAAGCAAATATGATATAAATAGTTTAATTTATTACCAATTATAATATTATTGATTACATATTTATATTTAAAATGAAAAAAAAGTACAAATATGAAATTAAATATTAATAAAAATAAAAAACATATTTAAAAGTGAAACTTTTACTAATTTGGTTTTATTAAAATTTTTAAATGGATCCAATTGTATTTTTAAAAAATGTTAGTATTTCACAAAATGATATTCCAATTTTAACAAACATTAATTTAACTGTAGAAAAAGGAGAGTTTATATATTTTATAGGTAAAACTGGAGTAGGCAAAAGCAGCTTATTGAGAATTCTTTATGCGGACATTATACTCAACGAAGGAGAAGCTAAAATTCTAGACACCAATTTAATTAAAATAAAAGACAAAGAAATTCCTTTTTTAAGAAGAAAACTTGGTGTTGTTTTTCAAGATTTTAAACTACTTCCTAACAAAACAATAAAAAAAAATCTTGAGTTTGTTCTTAAGGCAACTGAATGGAAAGATTCAAAAAAAATAAATTCTAGGATCAAAGAAGTTCTTGATAAAGTTAAGCTTGATTATGTAATTGACAAATATCCATTTGAGCTTTCAGGCGGAGAACAACAAAGGGTTGCAATTTCAAGAGCACTATTAAATAATCCTGAGATAATTTTAGCAGATGAACCGACAGGAAATCTTGATCCTGCGACAAGTTCAGAAATCATGAGATTAATCAAAGAAATTAATAATAGTGGAACAACTATTTTGATCGCTACACACGATTATGATATAATATCAAAATTTCCAGAAAAAACAATAAGAATTGAAAAAGAAAGGTTTTTTGAGCTTTCTAAAAAATCATAAAAATAATTTTATGGTCTAAAAGTGATTTTTCTCATTCGCAGACTAGCTGGAGTAACTTCTAAATATTCGTCTACTTTTATATACTCCATACACTCCTCTAAAGAAAAATCGACTTTAGGAGCGATTTTCATAGCATCATCAGTTCCAGATTTACGCATATTAGTCAATTGTTTTCCTTTAATTAAATTGACACCCATATCTGTATCTTTACTATTTTCTCCAACAACTTGACCAATATAAATTTCTTCATTGATGTCTATAAAAAAACGTCCTCTGTCTTGAAGTCTATCTATAGCGTAAGCTGTCGCTTTTCCAGCTGCAGAAGAAACAATAGCGCCTTTAATATCCTCTGAAAACTCACCCTTAAAAGGACCATACTCACTAAACCTATGATTAATAATAGCTGTACCTGCTGTTGCAGTTAAAATTCTATTACGTAGTCCTATTAATCCTCTTGACGGAATTGTAAATTCTAAATGCTGTAAATCTCCTTTAGGCTCCATTACTAATAAATCTCCTTTACGTAAAGAAACTAAATTGATTGCTTTAGAAGCACTTTCTTCAGGAACATCAATAGACAGAGTTTCATATGGCTCAGATTTCACTCCATTAATTTCTTTTATAATTACCTGAGGTCTCCCAACTTGTAATTCATAACCCTCTCTTCGCATTGTTTCAATAAGTACAGACAAGTGTAAAACTCCACGACCAAAAACATTAAACTTATCTTCACTATCAGTTGTATCAACACGAAGAGCTAAGTTTTTTTCCATTTCCTTAAACAATCTATCACGTAAATGACGAGAAGTCACATACTTACCTTCTTTTCCAAAAAACGGAGAATTGTTGATCGTAAATAACATACTCATTGTAGGTTGATCTACTTCTATTCTAGGTAACGCTTCAGGATTTTCAACATCTGCAATAGTATCGCCAATTTCAAATCCTTCTAATCCTGTTATAGAACAAATATCTCCACTTCTAACCTTAGAGACTTTTGCCTTTCCCATTCCCTCAAAAACATGCAATTCTTTTATTCTTACTTTTTTAGTAGAACCATCAGCTTTACACAACATATAATCTTTATTCTCTTCTAAGTCACCTCTAAATACACGTCCAATAGCAAGTCGTCCAGTAAATGACGAAAAATCTAAAGATGTGATTTGCATTTGTGGCGAACCTTCTCTGTATGGAGCTTCAGGGATAGACTCGATTACAGCATCCAATAAATCAATAATATTTTCTTTTGGATCTTGCCAATCAGTTGACATCCATCCGTTTTTAGCAGAACCATAAATAGTTGCAAAATTTAATTGATCTTCTGTTGCGTCTAATGCAAACATTAAATCAAATACTTTTTCATGTACTAAATCTGGTGTACAATTTTCTTTATCTACTTTATTTACTACTACAATTGGTGTTAATCCTAATTCTAAAGCTTTTCCAAGTACAAAACGAGTTTGCGGCATTGGCCCTTCAAAAGCATCAACCAACAATAATACACCGTCAGCCATTTTTAAAACTCGCTCTACTTCACCACCAAAATCAGCGTGACCGGGAGTATCAATAACATTAATTTTTACATCTTTATAATTAACAGAAACATTCTTTGAAAGAATAGTAATTCCTCTTTCACGTTCCAAGTCATTATTATCTAACAATAAATCTTTACGTTCTTTTCGATCGTCTAAAATTTTCGCTTGATCTATAATTTTGTCTACTAAAGTTGTTTTTCCGTGGTCAACGTGCGCTATAATTGCGATGTTTCTAATTGATTGCATCTGTACTTTCTATAATTTCGCGCAAATGTAATGTCTTTTTACATACTAATTGCATCAAAACCATAGAACTAGAGAATATTATTTAATTTAGCATAAATTAAATTTCTGAAATGATAGATAATATTCCAAACATTAAGAATACTAGATCTGAAAATTTTTTTCTAATTGCAGGACCTTGCGCAATAGAAGGAGAAGAAATGGCTTTAGAAATAGCTGAGAGAATATTTAACATTACTAACAGATTGAAAATTCCTTTTATTTTTAAAGGTAGTTTTAAAAAAGCTAACAGAAGTAGAATTGATAGTTTTACAGGAATTGGAGATGAAAAAGCATTGGGAATTTTAAAAAAAGTTGGTGAAAAATTTAATGTACCAACTATAACAGATATTCACGAAATTAAAGATGCAGAACTTGCTGCAAAATACGTAGATGTACTTCAAATACCTGCTTTTTTAGTAAGACAAACAGACTTATTAGTTGCTGCAGCTAAAACTGGAAAGCATATCAGTTTAAAAAAAGGGCAATTTATGAGCCCTGAAAGTATGTCTCACGCAGTTAAAAAAATAAAAGATTCTGGAAATAGTAATGCCTTGATAACTGAAAGAGGAACTATGTTTGGATATCAAGATTTAGTTGTTGATTTCAGAGGAATTCACACTATGAAAGAGTTCGCTCCGGTTGTGCTAGACGTTACTCATTCTCTTCAACAACCAAATCAATCTTCTGGAGTAACAGGAGGTAGACCTAATATGATTGAAACAATTGCTAAAGCTGGTATAGCAACAGGTGCAGATGGAATATTTATTGAAACTCATTTTGATCCTCAAAATGCAAAAAGTGA
>ENA-UZWY01001992-UZWY01001992.1-metagenome-genome-assembly--contig:-Day-2--50m-contig-1992_pt1 | contig 17599 bp, 18 predicted proteins | sample MGYA00260341_ERZ794901 | MGnify/ENA metagenome assembly ERZ794901 | reverse complement strand
ATTTTACCGTCCATTGGGTTTTGCTAACCTTGTCTTTGGCTTTGATGGAGAGCTTGGTTATATAGGTGCATATGGAGATACAAAGAAAACTCCATTTTTTGAAAACTTTTACTCAGGAGGCCCTCGTTCATTGCGAGGCTTCGAATCAAACACTCTTGGACCAAGGGTTACTCCCTCTCCATGCTATGAATTTGATGCTAAAACAGGAGAATGCCCTCTTATTATTGATACAGATTTTGATGGAGTGCCAGATTCAATAGCTCAAAATCCCTATGCTTACCAACAACTCAGAGACCCAATTGGAGGAAATTTCTTGGTTGAGGGAAGTCTCCAGTTAATTTTTAAGCTTCCAATGGTAGAGGATCAAAGGTCTATGAGATCTGCATTCTTCTTAGATTTTGGTAACGTTTTTTCTACAGATTGCCAGGATTATCAACTTAACTGCTATGAACCTTCAATAGATGAGCTGAAGTACTCCATTGGAGTAGGGGTTACCTGGATCACAGGTTTTGGCCCAATGAGCTTTAGTTTCTCTCAACCATTTAATGATGGCCCATTTGATAGAACTGAAGAATTCCAATTTACCATTGGCCAAGTGTTTTAGACATTAGTTAGTGTTTTTTATTTCAATTGATATAAAATGTAACAACCATTTAAGGGGTTAAAAATGAAAAAATTATTATTCGTACCATTATTAATAGCAACATTAATTGCTGCATTCCCAGCATTTGCTGCTGAGGGCGTTGCTGTGATCGACATGCGTAATGCAGTTTTAGCTACACAAGTTGCTCAAGATGCATTTAAGGCGCTAGAAGAAGAGACTGAATACGCTGCAAATATTGAAAGAGCTACTTTATTGCAGACCGAGCGTCAGGCATTGGCTGAAAAGCTTCAAAAAGATGCTGAAACTCTTTCCCAAGAAGAGATTGCAGATATGCAAAGAGATATTCAGGAAAAAGGTGCAGACATTGAGTTTATTATTAAAAAAGTACAAGCGAAGCAGAGTGAAACAGCTGATAAAGTTTTCAGAGATTTAAACCCTTCTCTTCAAAAAATACTTTCTGAATTAATTGCTGCTAAAGAAGTGAAACTTCTTCTTGGTAGAGAGAATGTACTTTTTGCAGATACAGCGCTTGATCTTACAGATGATGTAACTTCAATGCTTGATGTCGCTGCTAATGGCGCAGACAAAAAGTAAGTTTGTCAGGGCCATCGTATAGCCTTCAAGATCTAGCTGATAAAGTTAACGGCAAATTAATTGGTGACCCCGAAACTGTCATCAATGCAATTGCAACAATTCAAAATGCATCCTCTGGATGCATTTCTTTTTTAGCAAACTCAAAGTATAAAAAATTTCTATCTACCTCTTCAGCATCTGCAATTATTATTGGTCATGAGCATTCTGGTGATTTAAAAACTGCAGGGATCATCGTTGATGACCCATATGCAGCCTATGCCAATCTTTCCTCAATGTTTAATTCACACCAAAACCCTTATGCTGAGCAACCAGCATCATTCTTTGTTCACCAAACAGCAGAAGTTCATAAATCTGTTGTTATTGGGCCAAATGCATACATCGGTCCAGGATGCAAAATTAGAGAAAATTCTGTCATACATGCTAATTCTTCTCTGGTAATGAATGTTGAGATTGGAACAAATACAATTGTGCATTTTAATGCCGTCTTGGGCTCTGATGGCTTTGGCTATGCATCTAATGAAGATGGGTATATTAAAATAGAGCAACTTGGAAAATTAATTGTTGGTAATAATGTTGAGATCGGATCAGGATGCACTATTGATAGAGGCGCTATAGAAAATACTGAAATCCATGATGGAGTAAAGTTAGACAACCAGGTACATATTGCTCACAACGTAATCCTTGGTGAGAATTCAGCNNGGGTTGTCAGGAATTCTAGGCCATCTGAATATTGCTGACAATGTCCTGATAGGAGCCCACACTCTAATAACTAAAAGCATTGATAAACCTGGAAACTATGTCGGTATAATGCCTGCCCAAGAACAAAAAGATTGGGCTAAATCCTCAGTCTTTATTAAGAGAAGGAAAACCAAATGAGCTATGAATTTTCTGAAGTATTAAAACATCTTCCCCACAGATTCCCATTTTTATTCGTAGATAAAATTGTGTCAGTAGAGCTTGGTGACAGCATCCATGCTCAAAAAAATGTATCTATTAANNACCCCTGAAGAAGGAAGTATTTATTATTTTGCAGGTGCTGATAAGGTGCGTTTTAAGAACCCAGTGAGTCCAGGTGATACGATTAACCTATATGCAAGTATTCGGTCTGAGAAAAGAGGTATTTGGAAATTTGACTGTAGGGCTGAAGTCGATGGAAAAAATGTTTGCGAAGCAACAATTCTTTGTGCAGATCGTCCCAAGTAAATAATATGAATTCAGTTATAGATCCTTCAGCAAAAATAGATAAATCTGTAACTATCGGCCCATTTTGTTTTGTAGGGCCTAATGTTGAAATTGGTCCAAATTGTGTTCTTCACTCTCATGTTGTGATTAAGGGCCCAACGCAAATTGATGAGGGCAATACCTTTTATCAGTTTTCAACAATAGGAGAGGACACTCCAGATAAAAAATATAACGGAGAACAGACCTCTCTAGAGATTGGAAAGGAAAATATCTTTCGCGAGGGTGTGACTGTTCACAGGGGTACTATTCAAGACAAATCTAAAACAGTCATAGGAGATGGAAATCTATTTATGGCATATGCTCATATTGCCCACGATTGTGAGGTTGGTAATAACAATGTTTTTGCAAATACAGCTGGGTTAGCTGGGCATGTCAAAGTTGGAAATAATGTAATTCTTGGGGCGGTGACATTGGTGCATCAATTTTGCTCTTTAGGAGATTATTCTTTTACAGGTCTGAATACTATTATTACTATGGATGTTCCTGCATTTGTAAAGGTTGCTGCAAATCCCGCCCGCCCAATAGGGTTGAATTCTGTTGGAATGCAGCGTAATAATTTTGATACGGATACAGTCAATCTTATTAAAAAAGCTTATAGAATAATTTATAGAAAAGGTTATTCACTTGATGATGCAATAAAGCATTTGCATGCATTAAATAAAGACTCAAACCCAGCTCTTAGCACTTTTATTTCCTCTATTGAAAGCTCTGAAAGAGGCTTATTGCGATAGGTGTCAAAAGAAAAGATAAAAATAGGTATTATTGCTGCAGAACACTCCGGTGATAGGCTGGGAGCAAAGCTAATTGAATCTCTTAAAGCAGTATATGAGGTTGAATTATTTGGTTTAGCTGGACCTGAAGTCAGTGCCCATAGTATTTTTACCCCCTCTACAATGAACTATCAAGACCTTCATGTTATGGGGCTTATTGATCCGTTACTTAATTTACCAAAACTACTATCTCTGAGAAAAAGATTACTTAATCTCTTTGCTGCGAAGGATATTGATATTTTTGTTGGAGTAGATTCGCCTGACTTTAATATGTTTTTTCATAAGAGGCTTGGACAAAAGCAAATTAAGACTGTGCAGGTAGTGAGTCCTTCGGTTTGGGGCTGGCGCGAGAATAGGATCAAGGATATTGAATCTCATGTAGATCTAACAATGTGTCTATTTAAATTTGAATGCAATTTTTATGCTTCAAAAAATATGAACAGTTTTTTTCTTGGTCACCCATTCAGTAAATTACAAATGGGTGACAAGAATGCAATTCTTTCAAAACATGGTCTTGAGGATTCCAAGGATTTTGTAAGCATTTTGCCTGGCAGTAGGCGAAGTGAGATTTCTCAATTGATGCCGATTTACATTCAATCTGCAAAAAAACTTCTTGAAGTGAATCCCAACATATTTTTTCTAATCCCCGCTGCCAATAGCGAACTTGCTGATGCCATAGCATCGCATCAGGATATCAATCAAATACCTCATAGCCTTGCTATCGAAGCAGCGCAAGACTTTTTATCTATCTCAACAATATCAATTGTCACATCTGGGACGGCCTCATTAGAGGCAGCTGTTTTAGGTTCAGTGCCAATTATCTGCTATAAAACGAATGCATTTAACTATGCTATTTTGAGCAGGATGGTAAAAACTCCATTTATTGGATTGCCAAACTTACTTCTTCAAGAACATGTCTTTCCAGAGCTGATTCAGCAAGATTTATCTGTTGATGCGATAGTTAGCAGTTACTCAGAAATATCTTCCAAGCCGCAACGATATCAATCACACCTAGCCGCAATGAATGACTCAATGAATGGAGAGGGCTTCACAGCAGCGGCCCAAGCAATCAAGCATTTGCTGTGATAGTTGCTGGGGTAGATGAAGTTGGGAGGGGTTGCTTGGCGGGACCTGTTACAGCTGCTGCTGTTATATTAAAAAATCCTATCTTAGGATTGAAAGACTCTAAACAAATTTCACCTAAAAAAAGAGAAATTTTATCTGGCCTGATAAAGGAAGAAGCTATTTATAGTTTTGCCAGTATATCCAATACAAAAATCGATGAAATTAATATCCATCAAGCTACATTGAGTGCCATGCAAGAAGCTATAATAAATTTACCCATCAAGCCAGACTTGATTTATGTTGATGGTCAATTTATTCCAAATATTGATATAAATTGTGAGGCGGTGATTGGAGGTGATAAGTTAATTCCAGAGATTTCAGCAGCCTCAATTATTGCAAAGGTACACAGAGATGAGTTCATGAAAAAGTTAGATAAAGAATTTCCTGCATACGATTTTGCAAAAAACAAAGGCTATGGAACTCCTTATCACCTAGAGGCTCTAAAAAAATCTGGATACACATCTTTTCATAGGAAATCTTTTAAAGGAGTTATTGTTTAGTTATGGTCACACCTTTTATTCATCTGCGAGTTTCCTCTGAGTTTAGTATCTCTAGAGGCCTTTTAAGAATTAATGAAATTATTGCTAATGCAGAAAAACTGAATATGCCTGCAGTTGCTCTGACAGATTTAAATAATATGTTTGGGATGGTTAAATTTTTTAAAAAAGCAGAAGCAGCTGGCATTAAGCCAATAGCTGGAACAACTCTGAATTTAAAATCTCATGATGGCGAGGATGGCGAAATCTTGTGCCTTGCAAAAAATAATGATGGATTAAAATCTTTGATGGGTATTATTTCTAAGGCTCAGTTGCAGCAAGAAAATGGACTGATTTCTATTACTTTTGAGGATTTAAGCGCTTGCGCAGGAAACATTATAGTTATTGCAGGAGGACCGCTTTCTCATATATTCAATCTATCAAAATACCAAAAACTTCAAGATTTAAAAACTGAATTAAACGTATTTAAGGAAACTTTTAAAGATGATTTTTGTATTGAAATTCAGAGACTCGGTAAAGATTCCGAGGAAGATTTTATTCAATGCATTCTTCCATTGGCCTCGCAGCATTCAATTCCAGTAATAGCCTCCAATGACTCAATGTTTTCTCAAATTGAGGATTTTGATATTCATGAAACAAAAGTTTGTATTAATACTGGTAAGACCCTAAATGATCCAAATAGAGAAAAAATTTACACCCCTCAACAATTTTTTAAATCCACTAAAGACATTGCTGAACTATTCAGCGACTGCGAAGCAGAAACCCTTATTCACAACACATTTGCCGTAGCTCAAAAATGTAATGTTACTTTCACCACCGATGAATATTTTCTTCCTGAATACCCTGTACCAAAGGAACATGATTTTAACTCTTTTCTTTCTGAGCTCTCCAGCAAAAAACTTTTAAAGATTATCGGATCATACTCGCTTGATCAGCAGGCTCTTTATCAAAAACGTTTGGATTATGAGCTGACTCAAATTCATGCCACAGGCTTCTCTAGTTATTTCTTAATTGTGGCTGATTTTATCCAGTGGTCTAAGAGCAATGATGTTCCTGTTGGCCCCGGAAGGGGTTCTGGTGCTGGCTCTTTGGTTGCTTATGCATTAGGAATAACAGCCTTGGATCCAATAGAACATAACTTGCTCTTTGAGAGGTTTATTAACCCAGAAAGAATTTCTATGCCAGATTTCGATATTGATTTTTGCATGGATAAACGAGACATGGTTATAGATTATGTTGGTGAAAAATATGGTAAATCTGCAGTATCACAAATAGCAACATTCGGCACCATGGCTGCAAGGGCTGTTGTAAGAGATGTGGCCAGAGCTTTAGGTAAACCATATGCGTTGGGTGATCGAATTTCTAAAATGATCCCATTTATTCCTGGCATGACTCTTGATAAAGCAATTAGTTCTCAGCCCATTTTCAAAAAAATGATTCAAGATGAGGATGAAGTATCTGAGATTATTGATTTAGCATTTAAGCTTGAAGGCATTGCAAGAAATGTTGGCAAGCATGCTGGTGGAATCGTTATTGCTCCAGGTTCTATTGCAGATTTCTGCCCGACTTATTTTGATCCTCAATCTGATTCGACGATGACTCAATTTGATAAAGATGACGTTGAGACAATCGGCCTTGTTAAATTTGATTTTCTAGGCTTAAGAACACTGACAGTGATTGATAGAGCTGTTAAGTCAATTAATGAATATTTAATTGATAAAGGAGAAAAGACACTGGATCTCAATGCCCTGACTTTAGACGATCCAAAAGTTTTTGAGCTTCTTGCGTCGGGAAGAACTACAGCAGTTTTCCAATTGGAATCAACGGGCATGAGGGAGCTAATTAGAAGGCTCAAGCCAACCAAATTTGAAGAAATCGTTGCTCTGCTCGCGCTATATAGGCCGGGTCCCTTGGAATCAGGCATGCATGATGAATTTGTCGATAGAAAACATGGCAAGAGCAAAGTTACCTATCCTCATGAGTTATTAGGGCCCGTGTTATCAGAAACCTATGGCGTTATCTTATACCAGGAGCAGGTTATGCAAGCTGCACAGGTGTTAGCTGGATATTCTTTAGGTCAGGCTGACATTTTGAGACGAGCCATGGGAAAGAAAAAAGTTGAGGAAATGGAGCAACAGCGACAGATTTTTGTTGACGGGTGCGCCACCAATGAAATTAAGAAAGCAACAGCAGAAAAGATATTTGACCTGATTGAAAAATTTGCTGGCTATGGTTTCAATAAATCACATTCAGCAGCTTACGCAATGCTTTCCTATCAAACAGCATATTTAAAAACTTATTTTCCAGAACATTTTATGGCAGCAGTTTTATCTACAGAGCTGGGGAACACTGACAAAATTAATACTCTGATCAATGAGTGCAAAGAACTGAAAATTAAAGTTTTAACTCCTGACATTAAAACAAGTAATAAATACTTTAATGTGAATGCAGATCTTGATATTAAGTATGGCTTAGGAGCAATCAAAGGAGTGGCAGATTCTTTTATAGATCATTTGATGGACGTAAGACAGCAGCAATCTTTTAAAGATCTATTTGATTTAACTAAAAAAGTTAATATCAGGCTTGGCGGTAAAAAATCTATTGAAGCCTTAACAAAGGCTGGTGCTTTTGATGGCTTAGCTCCTTCTAGGTCTATCGCGTTGGCTTGCATGGAAGACATGTTGAGAGAAGGGCAGAAGAATAGTGCAAAAATGGCAGGGACTTCAGATTTATTTGCTTCTATGGAGGAGAGCTTTGATCCTTATGAAAAATATGTAAATGTAAAAGCTTTATCAAAAGAAGATTTGTTGAATCATGAAAGAGATGCCTTGGGATTTTATTTTTCAGGTCATCCAGTGATTGCAATTGAGGGAATGATAGAAAATCTTAGATCTCACACAATCGGAGAAGTAACGGATGATATTAATAGAGCTAAGGTTGTTGGATTGCTCAATTCTTATAGGCAAATTAGAGATCGATCAAACAAACAAGTTGCTTTTATAAGTTTTGATGATGGCACAGGTACTATGGAGGGGATTGTTAGCACTGAAGTTTTAGAAAAGCATCATTTGCTTTTAAAAACTAATTCAATATTAATTTTTGCTGGTTCAGTAGAGATCGATGACTATCGATCCAAAGAATTAAATCGAAGAATGTATAAAATGAAAGTGGGGTCAGTCTCTTCTTTGGAATCGCAAATGAGTCAAGGCAATAAATCTATTGTTATTGATATCAGAAATCTTCCCAGTGAATCCATTCAATCAACTATGTCAGATTTAAAAAATCTTAATGGTGATTTTTGGAAGCATGGAAATTGCAAAATACATTTAAAAATCTCTCATCAAGACTCTGAGGCTATAATAGAGCTTGGTGATGAATTTAAACTGATGCCTTCACCCGATAATATAAAGCTTCTGAAGGGGCTGTTCGGTGATGGGGCGATTAAACTTAACCAAATAAATGAGTATTAGTATTTTAGAATTTGAGAAACCCATTGCAGAAGTTTCAGATAAAATTGAAGCTTTGCAGCTTGCGGCCACTGATAATCCAGAACTGCTACCACAAATTGATAAACTTAAATTAGAAGAGACGGCTCTTAGAAAAAAAATATATTCAAAGTTGTCAACATGGCAAATAGTGCAGGTTGCTCGTCACCCAAACAGGCCTCATACTTTAGATTTTATAGAAAGAATTTTTGACGAATTTGAAGAGCTTCATGGTGATCGCCAATTTGCTGATGACGCATCTTTAGTTGGTGGGATTGCAAAGCTTGAGGGTATTCCTGTGATGATCATTGGTCATGAAAAGGGTCGCGATACAGAGGAAAAAGTAAAAAGGAATTTTGGAATGCCTCAGCCCGAAGGCTACAGAAAAGCTAAGCGCCTTATGCAGCTTGCTGAGCAGTTCAATATGCCAGTGATCACTTTTATTGATACAGCTGGTGCCTATCCTGGCGTTGAAGGAGAAGAAAGAGGGCAGAGCGAAGCTATTGCTCGAAATCTTGCGGTTATGTCTAGTTTAAAAACTAAAATTCTAGTTGTTGTGACTGGGGAAGGTGGCTCGGGAGGAGCTTTAGCATTAGGTGTTGGAGATCACGTTGCTATCTTGGAGTATGGAACATACGCCGTGGCCTCACCAGAAGCATGCGCCTCCATTGTTTGGCGTGGGTCAGAAAAAGCACCTGAAGCTGCAGAGGCCATGAAAGTTGGGGCTAGCGATCTAAAAAAAATAAACATTGTTGATGAAATTATTCCGGAGCCAGTTGGCGGGGCTCATCAAGACTATGATGCTATTTCGGCTAATATAAAGTCATCCTTATTAACTAATATAGCTGAGCTATCTAAATTCTCTGAAGAGGAGTTACTGACAAGACGTTATCAGCGCTTGCTAAAAATAGGTGCCTGATTTTGTTTGATGCAAAAGCTTTTTTTGAGTTAATTAATCCAAATAAGAACATTGTTGTTGCTTACAGTGGCGGAGGTGATTCATCTGCACTTCTTCATTTTTGCCATGAGCTTAAACAGCAAGGTTTATTTAGCGGTAAGTTATCAGCTATTCATGTAAACCATGCTCTAAGCAAAAATGCAGATTCATGGGAAAAGCATTGCCAGAAATTTTGCATAGAAAGAGATATTGCCCTCCATTGCAAAAGCATTGAGGTGAACTCAAAAAACTCAGGCTTAGAATCAGCCGCACGGCAAGGGAGATTTAAAGTTTTTAAAGAAATGCTGGAATCCGATGACCAGCTTTTGTTGGCACATCATGCAGATGATGTGGCTGAAACAATTTTATTTAGGTTGTTTAGAGGCACTGGACTTGATGGGCTGCAAGGCCCTGTCAGAGAAAGGCAACTGGGCAATGGGATAATGATCAGACCATGGTTGGGCTACCCTAAATCTTATTTAAATGACTATTTGCTAGCAAACAATATTCAATTTATCACTGATGAAAGCAATTTTGCAGACGATCAAGATCGAAATTTTATTAGAAATGAGTTGCTATCTTTGGCATCAACTCGATGGCCAAAAGCAAGCACACAGATTCAGCAAACCTCGATGCTGGTTTCTAAACATAAGAAAGTGCATGACCTGCTCATCGATAAACAATTTGGTTCAGCCATTTCTGGTATAACAATACAAAGAGATCTATTGATGAATTTAGATGCGGATACTTGCGGAGAGGTTATTAGATATTGGATTAAGCAAAACAATGTGGCAATGCCAAATAAAAAGATCCTCAATGAGATTTTAAAGGCTTTTATTAATTCTCAGCCAAGTTCAAAAACTCAAGTGCACTGGTCTAGAGCGGACAATGATCAAAAGAGGGTTTTTTTAAGTTTTTATGATGGTGATTTAGTCATAAATAAGAAATAATCAATCAATTCGGAGAAAAAAATGAGTTATGAAACCATCAGCTTAGACGTTGAAAATCATGTGGCGACAATTACAATCAATCGTCCCAAGATGATGAATGCATTTAATGAGCAATTAATTTGGGACATGGGCACTGCAACGGAGCTTGTAAAAAATGATGCTCAAATTCGAGTATTGGTTATTACGGGAGAGGGCAGAGGTTTTTCTGCTGGTGCTGACCTGACTGAAAGAGAGGCATCATGGACAAACACAAAAGATGCATTGCTGAGAGGCTATCATCCATTTTTTAAGAATATTATTGAAATGCCAAAACCTGTTATTGGTTCTATTAATGGAGCAGCTGCCGGGATCGGTGCTTCCTTAGCCATGGCTTGTGATTTAAGAATTATGGCCAAAGAGGCATATATTATGTCGGTATTCAGCAACATCGCTTTGGTTCCTGATGGCGGTTTAAGCTTTCTCCTTACTAGGGCAATTGGTTACAGTCGAGCTCTTGAATATGCCATTGAAGGAAAAAAAATTCCTTCTGCAGAATGTCATAGTTTGGGCATAGCGAATAAAATCGTTGATCTTGATGATTTAGCGACTGAAACTAAAAAATGGGCTGAACACTTGGCTAAGAGATCTCCTCAGGCTTTATCACGCACTAAAAAATTAATGAATGATGCTTTGGTTAAGTCTTACGATGAAACGTTTGCAGCAGAGGCAGAAACGCAAAATCAAATCTTTGGATCGGCTGAGAATATAGAAGGAGTTCAAGCTTTCCTTGAAAAAAGAGAGCCCGATTTTAAGTAAGAAGTTTGTTGAGACCAACAACAATGGCTTGAAAAGATGCTTTGACAGTATTGCCATCAATGCCCGCCCCCCATTCATTCTGACCATCAGAAGTCAGCTCAATAAATGCTGCAGCTTTAGCATCAGCTCCTGAGGTCACTGAGTGCTGGTGGTAATCAGACACAGAAATTGAAACTTTGAAATGATCATTCACTGCTGATACAAAAGCCTCAATCGGACCTCCACCTGTTCCCTTGAGGTTCACTTTATTATTTCCAGAAGATAATGTAATTTCAATTTGATCTGATGTATTTCCATTAGAATCCTCCGTTGAGGACAAAGCGTAATTATTCAGTTCAAAATTACCTTTCACAGACAGGTAGTGCTTTTCAAACACTTTCCAGATGTCTCTAGACATTACTTCTTTGCCTGTTTCATCAGCAACTCTTTGAACTTTTTCACTTAGGTTAATTTGCAGACGTCTTGGCAATGAAACTCCGTGATCTTTTTCTAAGATAAAGGCAATGCCTCCTTTTCCTGATTGAGAATTAATTCTTACCACTGCTTCATATGATCGACCTAGATCAGCTGGATCAATTGGGAGATATGGTACTTCCCATTCTGGTTGATTTGATTTTTCTAATGCGCTAAGACCTTTTTTAATTGCATCTTGATGAGATCCTGAAAATGCAGTAAATACAAGATCACCAGCGTAGGGGTGTCTTGGGTGAACTGGCAATTGATTGCAATACTCAACTTCTCTAATAACAGAATTTATATCAGAAAAATCTAGCTCAGGATCAATGCCTTGAGTTAAAAGATTAAGCGCAATGGTTACTACATCAACATTTCCTGTGCGTTCACCATTACCAAATAATGTACCTTCAACCCTATCAGCTCCTGCCATTAGACCAAATTCAGAGGCTGCAACTGCAGTCCCCCTATCATTATGAGGATGCAGTGAAAGTGAAATATCCTTTCTGTTAATTAAATTGCTGTTCATCCATTCAATTTGATCACCATAGATATTTGGAGTTGCCATCTCTACAGTAGCAGGTAAGTTGATAATGATTTTTTCAGACGATGCGTCTTTAAGAATTTCTACAACTGAATCACAGACGTCTGCAGCATAATCTAGCTCTGTGCCTGTAAAACTTTCAGGTGAATATTCAAAGGACCATTTTGTTTCTGGGCTAGCCAATGCTAAATTTCTTACTAGATTAGCTCCATCAACTGCTATTTGCTTGATACCAGACTTATCTTGATTAAAGACAACTTTTCTTTGTAGGGTAGAAGTTGAATTGTAAAAATGAACAATCGCTTGAGAAGCGCCTTTGAGAGATTCAAATGTTCTCTTGATAATATGATCCCTTGCCTGTGTTAATACTTGAATTGTTACATCTGATGGAATTTTCTTTTCCTCAATCAACCATCTCACAAACTCAAAATCAGTTTCAGATGCGGCAGGGAAGCCCACTTCGATTTCTTTAAAACCAAGATCACACAGAAGTTTAAACATGCGTTTTTTTCTTTCATGGCCCATTGGCTCAATAAGGGCTTGGTTTCCATCACGCAAATCAACTGAGCACCATCTAGGCGCTGATTTAATAACCTGGTTTGGCCAATCTCTTTGCTCCAAAGGAATAGGCTCAAAAGGTTTGTATTTTTTGATTAAATCTTTCATGATTGCTTTTGTAATGCTCTCAAATAAATCTCAATATATCTTATCTAAAATTGGCATTCCCATATTTGAGGATGCACAAAACCCTTCTCAAAGTGGTGAAATCATCATTCACTTCTATAAAAAGGACAATATTCTAACATTACATGCTATTTCTGTTGATGAATACACAGAAAAAGAAATAAAGTTGCTTGAAGCCATTATTGGCGCGGTACAAGGTTCTACTGAGCCAGCCTCTCAGGGTATTATTGCAGCAATGCCTACAGAGCCAATTCAACCAGATCAGCTCCCAAAGTCTTCAGTTGATGTTAAAGCAACTTTAGTCTTCTCAGATCAAATTAATATTGCCAAGGATTTAGAGCCCATTCAATCACCTTCGCTTCAAGGGATGATATCTGATCCTAGTTTAAAAAAAGAGCTATGGAGTAAACTAAAGCCTTTAACTTTAACCTAATCGTAATGAAGATAAGGCTTGCTTGCATGGAGGATTTTTCACCCATTGTTGAAATTGAAAATGCTACCAATCAACTGCCTTGGACAAAGCAACAATTTATTTCCTCCATGGAAGTTGGTCATCACTCATTAGTCCTGGAGGAGTCAGGCATGGTTGTTGGGTTTGCTATATATTCCCCAATTATTCCAGAATCTCATTTGCTAAATATAGCGATTGACCCAGCTCACCAAGGCAAAGGCTTTGGCAAAAATTTACTGCAACATGTAATTCTTCAAAACGAAACGATGGGTGTCAAAATTATCTCTCTTGAGGTTAGGGTTTCAAATAAAACAGCCATTAACTTATATGAAAATCTTGGGTTTTCTAAAGATGCCATTCGGCCGAATTACTATAGCGGGAGCCCAAAAGAAGATGCTTTGCTGATGAGCATAAAAATTTAATTTATATAATTTTTGCCAATTCAGATTCAATAGCAGATTCTCCATCCTTAGGAGCAAATCTCTTAACGACCTCACCATCTTTGTTAACTAAAAATTTAGTGAAATTCCATTTAACTGCTTCAGTGCCTAAAATACCTGGAGATTCATGCTTTAGATATTTAAAGAGCGGGCTTGCATTTGACCCATTGACTTCAATCTTATCGAACATTTTAAATGATACGTTAAATGTTAAATCGCAAAATGAAGCCACTTCTTCATTTGTTCCAGGTTCCTGCGCCCCAAATTGATTGCATGGGAAGCCCAGTACTTCGAAGCCTTGAGCTTGATATTTTTCATAAAGGTTTTGTAAATCTTTGTATTGCGGGGTAAAACCACACTTACTTGCAACATTAACAATGAGCAAAGTTTTTCCTTTGTAGTTACTTAAATCAACTGAATTCATATCAATATCTTTTACTGCTATGTCGTATAAATCACTCATGGAAATCTCTTAATTTTGGATTAAGATTATAAACAATAAAACAAATATAATCATCCAATGAATATTAAATGGAAGTCATTCTCTGCGCTTACAAAAGATGAGCTCTATGCTTTGCTAAATCTCCGTCAGCAAGTTTTTGTGGTGGAGCAAGACTGTCCTTTTATTGATGCTGATTTTAAAGATCAGGATTGCGATCATTTGCTTGCATACCAGGACAATGAATTGGTTGGGTATCTAAGAGTCGTGAAGCCTGGAAAGCAATATCATGGACCAGAAATTGGAAGGGTTCTCACTGCAGAGAAGATCAGACGAGAGGGGGCGGGGAAGATCCTGACTCAAGAAGCCATTGAATTTTGCGCTACTAAATATGCTGGCCAGGAGATAAGTATTTCAGCTCAGCACAGGTTGCAAGATTTCTATAGAGATTTTGGTTTTATTGTGCAAGGTGAAGTCTATCTCGAGGATGATATTGACCATATCAAAATGACTCTTACGCCCAAAAAACAGATGAGTAATAGATTTTTGCAATGGAGATTTGAAATTCATCCATTGCTTATATTGGGGGGGATCATTTCTATAGCAATTATTGGCTCCAGCTTTATCCAAAAAGTTGATTTAACGCAATTAAACTGGGTTGCTAAGATTGATGAAAGAGCAATTTCTAAAGAAAAATATGAAACGTATTTAGAGTCCATCGCGCAATCAAGAAAAACAGGATTGATTGAGTCTGATCCTGAAAATATTCTTGAAAGAATGATTGATGAAGAGCTGTTAATTCAAAGAGGCATTGATCTGGGAATGATCGAAAATAACCCTGAAATTAGAAGCATGATTATTCAAAAAATGATTAGCTCTATTGTTGCTGAGACAGATAATTTAAGAATTTCAACAAAAGATTTAAAAGCTTTTTACTCCGCAAATCAGGACCTATTTACCCCAAGCCCAAAATTACATCTTATAAAACTAAGCTTTGCCTCGGACCAAAGGGCCTCGGGCATCACGGCTAAAGATTTTTTAGCTGATGGGGATCTTGCAGCAGCTAAGTCACTTGCGTCAATTGAAGTAATTAGTCTGCCCAATACTCTTCTTCCTGCAATGAAGGTTCGAGAGTACATAGGACCTTATCTCACACAAGTTGCTTTGGGTTTGCAAGAAGGTGAGGTGAGTGACTTGATTGAGCTGGATGATCAGTTTCACCTTTTGGTTCCAGTGCAAAAGGTGATTCAAGGCGCGCCCGAGTTTAATGATATATATCAAGAGGTTGAATCAGAATACATTCGTTTTAAGGGAGAGGAGATGCTAGATGAATACCTTGAAGATCTAAGAAATTGGTATGACGTCGTAAAGGCAAATGATCTTTAAAAAGATACTGATTTTGCTGCTGCTGCATGCAGCTTTCCCCCTTGATGCTCATAATCGAAGCGAATCTTATTCTAAGTTTCTATTTACTTCTCTACCAAATGGAGCTGAGATTAAGGTTAGTGGTACGATCAAGCGATCTATTTTTGAGAGCCTTCAGGTGGAGATTAAATTTCAATCTTATGATAATTTTATTACTTATTTAGGCAGTTCAATTGATCTTGGCAGTGAATGTAAGCTCAGACAACCAGTAGAGTTTACTGAAAATAACTCGCTGGGAGTTTTAAAATTTTATTGGGCTTTTGAATGTTCCCAGATGCCACCCAGCGTTTCTGTGCCTTTATTTCAAGACTTTGGTTTAACTCACACTCATATTGCTAGAGGTCAAATTGACGGCGAAACAATCCCTGAATTTATGTTTGCTAGTAAAACTGATCTTTGGCAAATTAATTCTTTATCTTCTCCAGATACTAATCAGAGCTCTTATTGGGGTTATATGAAATCTGGTATTCAGCATATTCTAAGTGGCTGGGATCATCTGGCATTTTTGCTCGGTTTGCTGCTTTTGTTTCAGGGTAGGCAACTTGTAATAGCTATCACTGGATTTACTATTGGCCACAGTCTCACTTTGGGCTTAGGTGCAATGAATGTTTTGAGGGTGCATTCCGAAATGGTAGAAATTCTCATTGGATTTTCTATTTTGTTGCTGGCATTAGAAAAGTTTTTTAAACATCAATATGAATTTAACCAGGGAATCAAAAATTTTTTCTTTGCCTTGGTAGCTTTCAGTCCATTAATTTTATTCGGCATTCTTAGTCCTATGTTAATTTTTGGGCTAGCATTATTTTTAACGATTTATCTCAGTCTTACCCATCATTATTCATCTTATTGGCTGCCATTAATGATCACAGTGTTCTTTGGGTTGATTCACGGCCTTGGATTCGCCTCTTCAATAGCTGAAGTAGGGCTGCCACAAGATAGGTTATGGCAAATTATTCTGAGTTTTAATGTAGGCGTGGAAATAGGTCAGCTCGCAGTTGCCTTTTCTATATTGGGGCTCTTAACATTGGCAAGAAATTTTCTTTCTGCATCCAGCTTTTCTAATATCCATAACTTTACAGGTGCGGTAGTATTCTCTATGGGAACTTTTTGGTTTGTAACTAGGGCTATAGGAATATGAAATTTGCAATACCTCTATCAATGTTACCAATGGATGAAATAAAACCATTGGGTATAGCCGCTGATGAGATTGGGTACGATTTCCTTGCTGTCTCAGATCATTTAATTCATCCAGAAAATTTTTCAGTTCCTTACCCATACACTGATGATGGAAGTGTGAGGTGGGAACAGGGCACCGATTGGCCAGACCCCATAAACTCATTGTCTTTTCTTGCTGGAGCCACAAAAAATATTCGGTTTTATACAAGCGTCTATGTTCTTCCTGCTAGAAATCCACTCAGAGTAGCCAAAGAGGTATCCACTCTTGATGCTGTGTCTAATGGACGGTTTGATTTAGGAATTGGCATGGGGTGGATGCCAGAAGAATTTGAAGCAGGAGGTCAAGAGTTTCGACGCAGAGGAGCCCGAGCTGACGAAATGCTTGAAATTATGAAGTTACTTTGGTCAGGGGAGATGGTTAATTTCAAAGGCCAATTTTTTAATTTTAAAAAATTAGAGATGTTGCCAGCACCAAAAACAGATATTCCTATTTATGTTGGTGGCTTTTCTGAGCCAGCTCTTAACAGAGCAGCAAGGCATGATGGTTGGATTTCAGATATGCACAGTTTGAGCGAGCTTGAGGCCTTAATGGCAAAATTAAATGATAAAAGACAGGAGCTTCCTTCTAAAGAAAATTATGAATATATTTGTTTTAGTTGCTGGGATGCTTTTAGCCTTGAGGGCTTTGGGCAAATGAAAGATCTAGGTGTGACGACCATGACTACATACCCATGGATGCTTTATGGAACGATGAATGATGCACCTCTAGAACAAAAGATCGAAGGCATGGAAAAATTTTATAATGAAATTATTTGTAAATTGAAATAGCAATTTATCGAATACTAATCACAACTCCCAAGAGCCTATAGTTGTTATAATGACTTTATGAAAGTTGTAAGGCTTGTAAAAAATTCAGATTTTAAAAGTGTTGAGCATTTAGTTAAGCATTCTGGCAAAGGCATGACCACCATGCCAAAAACACCCAAAG
>ENA-UZWY01009704-UZWY01009704.1-metagenome-genome-assembly--contig:-Day-2--50m-contig-9704_pt1 | contig 17692 bp, 18 predicted proteins | sample MGYA00260341_ERZ794901 | MGnify/ENA metagenome assembly ERZ794901 | reverse complement strand
TTTATAGATAGTTTAATGGCGTTAATTGTACAAAAATATGGTGGAACATCGGTTGGTTCGGTTGAGCGAATCCAGGCAGTTGCACAAAAAATTAAAACGTTTGCAGATGGTGGCGATCAACTGGTGGTAAGTGTTTCTGCGATGAGTGGTGAGACCAATCGAATGACTGCTTTGGCACAAGAGATTCAGACTGTTCCGTCTCTTCGTGAAATGGATATGCTGTTGACTACAGGTGAGCAAGTCACTATTTCATTGTTATCTATGGCGCTTCAGCAACTGGGTTGTGATGCGATTAGTTATCTGGGCTCTCAGGTACGTATTGTGACGGACTCAGAGCACGGTAAGGCGCGTATTAAATCGATCGATGATCACCGCATTCATGCGAGTTTGGATGCGGGTAAAGTAGTTGTGGTTGCCGGTTTTCAAGGAATTGATGAGCAGGGCCATATTACCACGTTGGGTCGTGGTGGCTCGGATACCACGGCTGTGGCATTGGCTGCAGCGCTTAAAGCGGATGAATGCCAGATTTATACGGATGTGGACGGGGTTTATACCACCGATCCACGCATTGAGCCAAATGCTCGAAAAATGAAATCAGTGAGCTACGAGGAGATGCTAGAGATGGCGTCGCTCGGCTCTAAAGTTTTGCAGATTCGCTCAGTTGAATTTGCATCAAAATACAAAGTGCCATTAAGGGTGTTGTCATCGTTGATTGACAATCCAGTTGGCACGTTAATTACCAGTGAGGAAAATATTGTGGAACAAGCGGTTATTTCAGGCATTGCGCATAATAAAGATGAAGCAAAATTGAGTTTAATTGGTGTGCCGGATAAACCGGGTATTGCCTTTAAAATTCTCAAAGCGATTAGTAGTGCGAATATTGAAGTGGATATGATTGTCCAAAGTGTCTCGGCGCGTGAAGGGCTGACTAATTTTGCCTTTACTGTGCACCGTAATGATTTTGATAAAGCGTTAAGTATTCTAGAAGTGGTTTGTGAGGACTTGGATGCGATTGGCGTGCAAAGCGATGACAAGGTGGTTAAAGTGTCGCTAGTGGGTATTGGTATGCGCTCACATGCAGGTATTGCATCACAGATGTTTGAGGTTCTGCATCATGAAGGGATTAACATTCAGATGATTTCTACCAGTGAGATTAAAATTTCAGTAGTGATTGATGAAAAATATTTAGAATTAGCGGTGCGTTCATTACACAGCGCGTTTGAATTAGATAAGGAATAAGAAAATGCCAGGATTTGACGATAGAGATGGATTAATTTGGTTTGATGGTGAGTGGGTAGATTGGCGTGATGCCAAGGTGCACGTACTAACACATACATTGCATTATGGTATGGGTGTGTTTGAGGGTGTTCGTGCCTATGAAACAGCGAACGGTCCAGCAATTTTCCGACTAGAGGAGCATACAGATCGTTTGTTTAATTCTGCCAAAATTATGAACATGGATATTGGTTATTCTAAAGAAGAGATTAATCAAGCGCAAAAAGACGCAGTTGCTAAAAATAATTTAGACAGCGCCTATATTCGCCCAATGTGTTTTTATGGCTCAGAAGGCATGGGTTTGCGCGCTGATGGGCTAAAAGTGCACACCATTATTGCCGCATGGGAGTGGGGTTCGTATTTGGGTGAAGACAACATGAAAAATGGTATTCGTATCAAGACTTCAAGCTACACGCGTCATCACGTTAATATCGCCATGACTAAGGCCAAGGCAAATGGCAACTACATTAATTCAATGTTGGCATTGCAAGAGGCTTTGACTGATGGCTATGATGAAGCGTTGTTATTGGATGTTGATGGCTTTGTGGCAGAAGGTAGTGGTGAGAATTTTTTCATTGTACGTGATGGTGTGATTTACACCCCAGACCTCACTTCCGCTTTGGCTGGCATCACTCGTGATACAATTTTTAAATTAGCCACTGATTTAGGCTACAAAGTTGTAGAAAAGCGCATCACACGTGATGAGGTTTATTGCGCTGATGAGGCTTTCTTTACCGGTACTGCTGCGGAGGTAACCCCTATTCGAGAGCTTGATAATCGCACAATTGGCAACGGCACACGCGGCCCAGTGACAGAAATTTTGCAAAAATTGTATTTTGATTGTGTTTACGGTCGTAACGATCAATACCAGTCTTGGATTGCTAAAGGTTTGTGCCAATGAATTCACCGGTAGATGGTTTTCAGCAAAAGCATGTTAGCTACTCTACGGTAGAAGCCAAAAATTTGCCATTTCATTGTCCACCAAAAAATGCGCAAAAGTGGAATATGCACCCCAAGGTGTTTATTCAATTTGATGAAAAAGGCAAAGGCGTGTGTCCGTATTGCGGTGCTAGCTACGAATTAGGCTGATTTATCATGGTTAACAAGGTGGCTAATATTGTTTTGGTTGGGCCGATGGGTTCGGGCAAGACCTCTGTTGGCCGTCGCCTAGCTTGTGTACTTAAGCGTGATTTTTTTGATTCAGACTTTGAAATCGTTACGCGTACCGGCGTCTCTATTGATCATATTTTTGATGTAGAAGGCGAAGAAGGCTTTCGCCAACGCGAAACGAGCATGCTCAGTGAGCTTTGTGATATTTCCAATATTGTTATTGCAACAGGCGGCGGCATTGTTATTAAAGCTGAAAATAGAGTACTACTAAAAAACAACAGTTTTGTGGTGTATTTAGCCTCAAGTGTTGAGCAATTAGTCATGCGTACTGCTAGATCAAAATCCCGACCTTTATTAGAAAAATCAAGTAATCGTGAGCAAACTATTCGAGATATACTCGAAGCTCGCGAACCGTTGTATCAAGAAGTGGCCGATGTGGTGATTGACACCACGGGCAAAAAACTATACGCTATCATTAACGAGATTAAAAAATCCATTCCTCAATGAATAAAACCCTTGGCCTTAGCATTGCTTTATTGTGCACTAGTCATGCATTAGCCATGACACAGTCTGAGTTTGTTGAGCGTTTAACAAATACACATCCATTTTTTACTCAACAAGGGCTTGACCAACAAGTCTCCCAGCTTAATTACACAGCTAGTACGGCGAATCAAGATTGGGTATTGGGTAGTTCACTAGACTCTAAAAACCAGCTTAATAATCAAATCTCTAGTGGTAGTGTTAGTGCGACACACAATTTGGTAGACACGGGCGCAGATGTCTCTATTACCAATACTTGGACAGATGCTACTACCAGTGATCAGTTTTTGGTTAATTACACACAGCCTTTGTTAAAAGGTTTTGGCGGTATTAACGATCGACTTTCTAGTGATTTGTTGAGGATTAAAACCGAAATTAACAAACTCAAACTTAAACAAAGTGCAGAAGCATTTGTCTTATCTCAATTGTTTAAATTGCTTGATTTAAGCAATGCTCAGCAGCAGCTTTCTTTAACAGCTAGTCGGCTTAAATTGGCAGACCAAGAATTAAAATTAGTCAAAGATAAATTTAACCAATCAGTGGTTGATAAAGTCGATGTCTTATTGCAAAAAGATGCTTATCAGCGTGCTTATCAGCAGCATTTGCAAGCCGAACAAGACTTAGATTTATTAAAGCAAGAGCTTTCCATCACTCTTGATATGCCGGCTAAATCTATGGCGAGCGATTATGATTTATATCAATTGTATTACTCTAATGTGGATGATTTGCCCAAGCACTTAAAGAAGCATACTACTGAAATGCAAACAGCTAAACTTGAGCAAGCAGTGCTTATTAGGCAATTAAATAGTGATAAAAACAATACTCAATTGCAGCTAGATTTAAAGCTGGGTGCTGGTTATGATACCGATGATATTTGGAATGTAGGGCTAGGGCTGAGTTACCCATTAGGCAATACAAAAGCAAAATCTGCTTTAGAAAAAACCCAAATAGAGCTTATGAAGGCTAAAGAGAATGCGGCCGAATTACTCTTAAAGCTGACGGTTAAAGCCAGCGTTCTTGAGAAAAAAGTGGCGCATTTAGCCAAGCTTTTATCGTCCTATCAAGCGCGAATTGAAATTGCCAAATCAAGAGCGCAGGAAGAAAAGCGTCGTTATGAATTAGGCAACTCTCCAGTTAGTTTTGTGATTTCTGCACAAAACAATGTTCAAGAGGTGCGCTCAAATTATGCGCAAGCAGCGCTCAAGTATCAAAAGTCTGTGCTTGAATTCCAAGCCGCTATTGATCAGCTTTTGTAATGGCGATTAAATACAAAATTACCCCCAAAAACCTACACGCTCATGTATTTGAGGTTAAGCTAACACTACAAAATCCTAACCCTTTGGGTCAGGTATTTTCATTGCCAAGTTGGATTCCGGGTAGCTATTTGGTGCGAGATTTTGCCAAAAATATTGTCAGCATTCAAGCGCATAGTACTGGACAGCCAATACCCATTAAAAAGCTTGATAAAGACCATTGGATTACAGGTCCGTGTAGTAATGAGATTACACTAAGTTATGAAGTGTACGCTTTTGACTTATCCGTACGTAGCGCTTATTTAACCAATGAGCGCGCATTTTTTAATGGCACCAGTGTATTTTTACTGCCACTTGGCTTTGAAGCTGAAAAGTGTGAGTTATGTATTGTTCCCGCTCAAAGCTCCCAAACTTTGGGTGAGTGGTCGTGCGCAACGGGGCTTAAGAAGGTATCTGGGTTAAATTTTGAGGCGCCTAACTACCAAGATTTGGTCGATCATCCAGTTGAGATGGCAGATTTTACTTTGTTTGATTTTCAAGTGGCAGGGGCTGAGCATCAGATGGCGATAACCGGTGTGCATAATGCCGATATTGCGCGTTTAAAACAAGACTTAAAAACCATTTGCAAGCACCATGTTGAATTTTTTAATAATGACATGCCATTCGATCATTACTTATTTTTAACACTGGTTAAAACCAAGGGTTATGGCGGTTTGGAGCATAAAAACTCAACCAGCCTTATTTGCTCCAGAAAAGAGTTGCCCACGCCCGAACTAGGCGATGTCAATAAAGACTACACGCGTTTTTTAGCACTTTGCTCACATGAGTATTTTCATGCTTGGTGGGTTAAAACCATTAAGCCTGCGAGCTTTTTCGAGCTTGATTTGGGTCGAGAAAATTACACCGAGCAGCTTTGGATTTTTGAAGGGTTTACTTCGTATTACGATGAATTATCGCTACTTCGAACCAAGCTATTAACTCCTGAGCAGTATTTAGATTTATTTGCACAAACCATTACTCGCGTGCAAAAATCAACAGGCCGCCTGATCCAGTCGTTAGCGCAGTCTAGCTATGACGCTTGGACCAAGTTTTATCAGCAAGATGAAAATGCTCCAAATGCCATTGTTAGCTATTACACCAAAGGCGCACTATTGGCCTTTGTTCTAGATATACAAATTCGACAACAAACCGATGGTGCAAAATCTTTAGACGATGTGTTGAGAAACGCTTGGGAGAATTACCAAGCGTGTGGCCTAGAAAACAACACCATTCAAACAATTGTTGCTCAAATCACTAATGCTGATTTTTCTGAATTTTTTGAGGATTATTTATATGGCGTTAAAGAGCTGCCTTTGCAAACGAGCTTTGACTATGTAGGGATTGAATGTCAGTTTGTTAAGTACTTAGATGATTTGTCTGATTTCGGGCTAACAATCAAAACTGAGGGTGAATTTAGCCAAATAATCCAAGTGTTTGCCGACTCCAGTGCGCAACATGCAGGTTTGTATGTGGGAGATAAGATTGTCAGTGTTAATTATCAGCAACTTAAAGATAAGGCGTTGATTGCTGAAATCAATAAACAGAAATTTGCTGAAGTGATCAAAATTGGCGTATTACGTGATGAGCTATTGTTAGAAATTCCAGTTTTAATTGGCAAAATTACACCAACATTTTGCCAGCTTAATATAAAAGCCAAACTTGATGAACAAACCATCCAACAACAAAGACAATGGTTTTACCAAGAATAGTCCTGCCTAAACTATTGGTGAAGCCTGTGGGGCGCGCTATTAGTGATTTTGGTATGATTAAATCCGGTGATAAGATTTTATTGGCAGTTTCTGGCGGCAAGGATTCACTGAGTTTGTTTCACCTGCTCAGGCATTTTCAGCGTCACGCTCCCATTAAATTTGATCTGGGCGTGGTAACTATTGATCCTCAAGTTGAGGGTTTTGAGCCACAAGCGCTTGAGGTTTTTTTTAAACAATTTGACACCCCTTACTTTTTTGAAGAATTTCCCATTCTCGAGCAGGCCAAAGAAAGCATGAAGGGCGACTCTTATTGTTCATTTTGTGCGCGTATTAAGCGCGGACTAATGTACAAAGTTGCTAGACGTGAGGGATACAATGTCTTGGCGCTAGGTCAGCACTTGGATGATTTAAGTGAGAGTTTGATGATGAGTATGTGCCACAATGGCAAGATTCAAACCATGAAAGCGCACTATATTAATGATGCCAAAGATCTGCGCATTATTCGTCCTATGGTGTATGTGCGCGAGCGTCAATTGGCCGATTTTGCCGCCTCTAGCAATTTACCCGTGATTGCTGATTCTTGTCCGGCGTGTTTTACCATGCCGACAGAGCGTGATCATTTTAAGCAGTGGTTATTGACAGAAGAAAAACGCACCCCGAATTTATACAAGAATTTACTCAGCGCTATGAGGCCGATGTTGGATGAAGTGAATGATTAACTTTATTCTAAAATTTTTTGCCATGATGCCGCTGAGATTAAATCACTTGATCGGCTCGTTGATTGGCTATTATTTATATATGAGTGATAGCGATTCTAAAAAAATTGTGCGTAAAAATATTCAAATTTGTTTTCCTAATTTGGCCAAACCTGAACAACAAGATTTAATTAAAAAATCTTTAATAGAAACCGGTAAAGGCTTGAGTGAGTCTGGCTTTATTTGGTTAAGAAGTTTTAAGGATAATGCTAAACATATTACAAAAACCACTGGGTCTGAGCATCTTAACAGTGATCAGCCTATTATTTTATTGGTGCCTCATTTTGGCTGTTGGGAGATTACCGGCAGGGTACTATCAATTGAGACGCCGACTACCTTTTTGTACAAGCCACTGAGAAAGGCTAAACAAGAAGCGCTACTTATTAAAAATAGGCAAAAGCAAGGTTTGACAATGGCGAGCGCGGATAAAAAAGGCGTCATTAAATTACAGCGTGCTATTAAAAATAAAGAATTAATTGGCATCTTGCCTGATCAAGATCCGGGTGAAGAGGGGAGTGTGTTGGCGCCATTTTTTGGCACGAATGCGAGAAGCATGACACTACTGGTTAAGCTCGCCCGAAAAAATAATGCTAAAGTCCTGCTCACTTGGGCACTCAGACTACCTAAGGGCAAAGGCTATGAGCTTAATCTTCAACCAGTTGATATTCTGTCTGAACAAGGCTTAATAGAAGCAGATGTAGCCTTAATGAATCAAGTAATTGAAGATCTAATCAAAACCCAACCTGAGCAGTATTTGTGGAATTACAAGCGCTTTAGATCCGTAGTTGATTATTCATCGTAAGCGGTATTTATAACGATTATTGAGTGATTAAGTTTATTAGTAATTTATGATATAATTTTGCCATGAGATTTATAGAAGATATTCAAAGCGTTTTTAATCGCGACCCAGCAGCTCGAAATACCTTTGAGGTAATTACCTGTTATTCAGGGGTTCAGGCTATGCTGTTTTATCGTTTAACGCATCGTTTGTGGCTGTTAAAACTAAAATGGTTGGCTCGCTTTATTGCGATGCTATCGCGCTGGTTTACCGGCATTGAAATTCATCCGGGCGCTACTATTGGCAGGCGTTTTTTTATTGACCACGGCATGGGTGTGGTAATTGGCGAAACCGCTGAAATTGGCGACGATGTTACTTTGTATCATGGTGTTACTTTAGGCGGAACTACTTGGCAAAAAGGTAAGCGTCATCCAACTTTGGGCAACAACGTTGTGATTGGTGCAGGAGCTAAAATTTTAGGTCCGATTACTTTGGGTGATAACGTTAGAGTTGGCTCTAATTCGGTGGTTGTAAAATCAATCGAAGCAGAAAAAACTGTGGTTGGCGTGCCAGGGCGCGTGATCAAGGAAAAAGCGGTTAAATCTGATCATTTTGACTCTTACGCAGTGGGTGGTAGCGAGGATGATCCAACCGTTAAGGCGATTAATTCGATCTTAAAGCACTTGCACGATGTTGATTCTCAATTGCACAAAGTGTCTAAAGAGTTAAATCTAAAAGAGAAAAAAGACAGCTCGGTAAATGGCTTGGAAATCGAAAGCAAATAACCATTCACTATCAAAGGTTTTTTACTTGACTAAAAAACTAGGTTAAGCGTATAATGAAAGTCTGTTTATTTTTTTACAAGAGGTCGATATGCAATTAACCACAAAAGGTCGTTACGCAGTAACTGCTATGTTGGATTTAGCATCTAATGATACGGGTAAGCCCATTACTTTAGATATTATTTCCCAGCGACAAAATATTTCTTTGTCGTATTTGGAGCAGCTTTTTGCCAAACTGCGCCGTGCAGAATTGGTCAAAAGTGTACGTGGACCCGGTGGTGGATATTTGTTAGATGCTGCGGCCAAAGACATCAGCTTAACTCAAATCATTGAAGCAGTTGATGAAAATATTGACTTGCGTCGTTGCAAAGGTATGGGTTCTTGCCATAATGGACGTCAATGTATCTCTCACCAGTTATGGTGCGAAGTTAGTGAACAAATTAGAACTTTCTTGAACGGCAAAACCCTGCAAATGGTAATTGACGATCATAACTTAACCAAAGGATTATAAAACTATGTCAACGCCTACTTACATGGATTATTCAGCAACAACGCCGGTCGATAAGCGTGTTGCAGAGGAAATGATGAAGCATTTAACTATGGATGGTGATTTTGGCAATCCAGCATCAAACTCCCATTATTACGGTTGGAAAGCGGATGAAGCGGTTAAAAAAGCCAGACAGCAAGTGGCTGATTTAATTGGTGCTGATGCTAAAGAAATTGTATGGACTTCGGGTGCTACTGAGTCAAACAACTTGGCAATCAAGGGTATTGCGCATTTTTATCATAAAAAAGGCAAACACATTATCACCCTGAAAACTGAGCATAAAGCAGTGCTTGACACTTGTCGACAGCTTGAGCGTGAAGGCTATGAAGTGGATTATCTTGATCCGATGCCGAATGGTTTGCTAGATATTAATGTTTTGAAAGCTGCTATGCGTGAAGATACGATTTTGGTATCAATCATGCATGTTAATAACGAAATTGGTGTTATTCAAGATATTGAAGCGATTGGTAACTTGTGTCGTGAAAACAAAATATTCTTTCATGTGGATGCGGCTCAGTCAGCGGGTAAAGTTGATATTGATTTAAGCGAATTGCCAGTTGATTTAATGAGTTTTTCTGCGCACAAAATCTATGGCCCTAAAGGTATGGGCGCACTTTATGTTCAGCGTAAACCACGTATTCGACTAGAAGCACAAATGCACGGTGGCGGGCATGAGCGTGGTATGCGCTCAGGTACACTAGCAACACACCAAATTGTTGGTATGGGTGAGGCATTTGCCATTGCTAAAGCGGAAATGGCGAGTGAAAATATAAAAATTAGAGCTTTGCGTGATCGCTTACTTGCAGGCTTTGACGGTATGGAAGAGGTGGTTATTAATGGTGATATGGCGTCACGTATTCCAGGCAACCTCAATATCAGCTTTAACTATGTAGAGGGTGAGTCGTTAATGATGGCTATTAGTGATATTGCCGTTTCTTCAGGATCAGCTTGTACGTCATCAAGCTTAGAGCCTTCGTATGTATTGCGCGCATTAGGCCTAACTGATGAATTAGCACACTCTTCTATTAGGTTTACCATTGGTCGTTATACCACTGAGCAAGATGTTGATAAGGCTATTGACCTGGTGCGCGACAAAGTACAAAAATTACGCGACTTATCGCCGCTTTGGGATATGTTCAAAGAAGGTATTGATATTAGTAAAGTTGAGTGGGCCGCGCACTAAATTACATAAAATAACTAAGGGTTAGTCTTGCTTAAAAGGGTTAGAATAACCAATAATAAGAACAAGGAGAAATAACATGGCATACGGCGAAAAAGTAATGGATCACTATGAAAATCCACGTAACGTTGGTGTTTTAGATAAAGACGCTAAAAACGTCGGTACAGGTATGGTGGGTGCACCTGCTTGTGGTGATGTGATGCGTTTGCAAATTCAAGTTAATGATGACGGCATTATTGAAGAGGCCAAATTTAAAACTTATGGCTGTGGTTCAGCAATTGCTTCGAGTTCGTTGTTAACTGAGTGGGTAAAAGGCAAAACATTGGATGAAGCGGCTGCAATCAAAAATACAGATTTGGCTGAAGAGTTGGCATTGCCACCGGTTAAAGTGCATTGTTCAGTGCTTGCTGAAGATGCAATTAAAGCAGCAATTAGCGATATTAAAAGCAAGGCATAATTTAATATGTCCATCACCTTAACTGACACTGCTGCTAAACGCGTTGTTGATTTTTTAGCGAATCGAGGCTCTGGTATTGGCATACGTTTGAGTGTGCAAACAACAGGGTGTTCTGGATTGGGCTACAACATGGAATTTGTTGACGGTACTAATGGTGATGACACAGTGTTTGAAGATAATGGTGTGCAGGTTATTATTGATGCTAAAAGCCTAATCTATCTTGATGGTACTGAAGTGGATTATGTCAAAGAAGGGTTGAACGAAGGTTTTGAATTTAACAATCCTAATGCTAAGGCTGAGTGTGGCTGTGGCGAATCCTTTACTGTATAAATACAAGCACCCTCTATGCAAAATTACTTCGAGTTATTTTCATTAACACCGAATTTTAATGTCGATTTAACGCTGCTTGAGTCCGCCTATCAACAGCAAGTTGCTAAATTTCATCCGGATAAATTTGCCACACATAGCGATCAAGAAAAATCTCTTGCACTGCAAAATACTTCGTTAATTAACACAGCTTATGACACCCTAAAGTCAGCTTTATTGCGTGCTACGTATCTTTTAGAGCTTGAAGGTATTAATGCTTTTGATGAAAAAGACACGCAGATGGACATGGAATTCCTACTGGCTCAAATTGAGTTAAGAGAGACTTTGGAATCGATCGAATCTAAGCAAGATGAGTTGGCGTTAGATGGGTTTATTGATCAAGTGACGGGTAAAATAAATCTTAATATTGAGTATATCACTCAAGCATTTAATACAAATAATCAAACTCAAGCAATCAAAAATTTGGTTAGAGAACTTAAGTTTTATGAACAGCTTAATCTACAAGCAAAACAACTCATGGATGAGTGGATTTAACCGATAGCAATCATGGCATTATTACAAATATCTGAGCCTGGTCAAGCCAGCGCACCTCACCAACATAAGCTAGCCATTGGCATAGATTTAGGTACAACCAACTCGCTCGTTGCCTCGGTCATGAGTGGTCAGAGTACGATTCTAACGGATGAAAACAATCAATCAATTTTGCCATCCGTAGTGCATTGTGGCAAAGACAATAAGCTCACTGTTGGTTGTGATGCTTGTCCTTATGCAAAGACCGATCCAACCAACACCATTGTTTCAGTTAAGCGCTTCATGGGGCTAGGCTTTAAAGAGGTTAGTAGCTTTAAAAATTGCCCTTATCAGTTGGTTGAAAATGGCAATAATGTTTTGTTTCATACTGCCATGGGTGATTTGTCTGCAGTTGAAATCTCCAGTACCATTCTCAGCTCATTAAAAGAAAGAGCTGAAAAATCTTTAGGCGGTGATTTGGTTGGCGCTGTGATTACAGTGCCTGCGTATTTTAACGATGCTCAGCGCCAGGCCACTAAGGACGCCGCCACCTTAGCAGGTCTTAATACCTTACGCCTACTGAATGAGCCTACTGCCGCCGCTGTGGCGTATGGACTAGAGTCTGGTGAAGAGGGTGTGCATGCGATTTATGATTTGGGTGGTGGCACGTTTGATATCTCTATTTTAAGCTTTAGAAAAGGCGTATTTAAAGTCTTGGCAACAGGAGGAGACTCTACTTTAGGTGGCGATGATTTTGATCAGCTCATTATTGATGATTGTGTTGAAAAAATGGGCGTTAGTGAGCTAACACCAGCCCAAATGCAAAAGATTAAGCAATTTGCTCGCGTCGCTAAAGAAACTTTAAGTACTCAAGATTTTGCCGAGTTTGATTGTATTGAAACGCCTTATAAAATTACTCGAGAAAAGTTTGATGAGCTTTCAAGTAAACTTATTAAACGCACATTGTTATTGGTTAAACGCGCGCTTCGAGATGCACAGGTTGAGATGAGCGAAGTTAAAGATGTGATTATGGTTGGCGGTTCTACGCGCATGCCCCAGGTTAGGTCGATGGTCACAGATTTGTTTAACAAGCCTGTATTATGCTCTATTAATCCTGATGAGGTGGTGGCTAAAGGCGCTGCGATTCAGGCAAACGTATTGGCTGGCAACAAATCAGCTGATGAGATGTTACTACTAGATGTCTTACCCCTTTCATTAGGCTTGGAAACTATGGGCGGTTTGGTTGAAAAAGTAGTGCATAGAAATACCACTATTCCCATTACCCGTGCGCAAGAATTTACCACCTTTAAAGATGGACAGAGCGCTATGAGTATTCATGTCCTACAAGGTGAGCGAGAGCTGGTTAAGGATTGTCGCTCGTTGGGGCGCTTTGAGCTAACAGGCATTCCGCCAATGGTAGCTGGCAATGCACGCATTCGTGTTGAATTTCAAGTAGATGCAGACGGTTTGTTGTCAGTAAGTGCATCAGAACAAGTGTCTGGTGTTAAGGCGCAAGTGGTGATCAAGCCATCATATGGGCTTTCAGACGGGCAAATGGAGCAAATGCTTAAAGACTCTATTTTGTTCGCTAAATCAGATATTGAAGCTAGACAACTACATGAGACGCAAGTAGATGCTAATAGAACGCTTGAGGCGATTGACTCAGCGCTTGCTAAAGATAAAGGCATGATTGATCAACAAATGTTTGATGATATCATGCAGGCCAGATCCGAACTGGAAGCAGTGGTTAGTCACACTGAAGAAAAAGTCATTCAAAATAAAATAGATCATCTTGAAAAAACTTGCGCCGGCTTTGTGGAGATGCGTATGAATGCCTCAGTCATGAAAGCCATGCAAGGCCACAATGTCGATGAATTTTAAACTGTTACAAAAACCAGGAAAATAACATGCCACAAATTATCATCTTACCTCATCACGAACTTTGCCCAGAGGGTGTCGTTATCGAAGCAAAATCGGGCGAAACTGTGTGCAATGCCATGTTGGCAAATGATGTTGAAATTGAGCATGCCTGTGAAATGTCAAATGCCTGTACAACGTGTCATATCTATGTGCGTGAAGGCTTTGATTCATTAGCTGAATCCGATGAAACAGAGGATGATATGCTTGATAAGGCTTGGGGTCTAGATCCAGACTCACGTCTGTCTTGTCAGTCAGTTGTGAGCGATACGGATCTGGTGGTAGAAATTCCAAAGTACACCATCAACCAAGTCTCTGAAAACCATTAGAATTTAGCTTTTATCATTTTTACTGTGTTAAATTAATCTCCCCTTTTGGTTGTTTATTAAAAATAAACGCCCAGCTAGAGGAAATTAATCTGCCTTGTAAAAATAAAAAATCTCTCGTCTAAAGAGAAAAGAAATTTATTTTTTTAAAACTTGAGGTATTTAGAAATAAAGCCTTCAGGTTCTTCTTCTGGGCCAAACTCAGCTACCACATCCATTGGTTTTTCTTTAGAAATTAGCCATTGCGGCATGGGTGGGTTTTCGCTACTACCGCAAGTTTTGCCTAAATTCTTTGGGTGGAATATTTTGATAAAAGTTGGATTTTTAACATCATCTGCATACACAATGCCGCAGTAGCGCTCATCATGTTCATCGTCAACAATAGATTTTATTTGCTTAACTTTCTTAACAAAATCATCCGCATCTAGGCATTTACTTGGCATCGATTGTCGTGTGTCATAAACAAACCAATCATTTGGTGTGCTAATCAGTGTTTGTAGTAATTGGTCACAATCATCTAGCTGCATAATGCCAACAAAACGACCTTTAAATTTTTGAAAATAGTCCATACGAAAAAAAGCCTAATTAAGGCTTTCTAGTTTAATGATTTTTAAACCCTATTGATGATTTTATCAATAGGGTGAATAGCCACTATTCGATTGTAATACTTGGGAATGAGCTCATTGCACGGTCTTGCTGTGTCAATTTAGCACTGACATTTCTAGCAATTTCTTTATAGATTTCAGCCACTCTACCCTCTGGATCTTTAGCAACTGTTGGCGTACCTTCGTCCACATCGGTTCTAATGTCCATTTCTAGTGGCAGTGCACCAAGGAAGTTAACATCCGCTTCCTTAGCCATTGACTCACCACCACCAACACCAAAGATGGCTTCTTCATGGCCACACTTAGAACAGATGTGCAATGACATGTTTTCAACAATACCCAAAATTGGAATGTTAACTTTTTCAAACATTTTTAGACCTTTTTTAGCATCTAGTAGGGCAATATCTTGCGGAGTGGTAACGATCACCGAGCCACTAACCGGGATTTTTTGTGATAATGTAAGCTGCGTATCGCCAGTGCCAGGTGGTAAATCAATAATCATATAATCAACACCGCGCCATAATGTATCACGCAGCATTTGCTCTAAAGCTTGCGTTACCATAGGGCCACGCCAGATCATCGGATTGTCTTCGTCAACCAGATAACCAATTGACATACTCTGCATACCGTGACCTAAGATTGGCAACAGCTTACCTTCGGCTGAAGTATCAGGCTTAAGCTTGCTAACACCGAGCATTCTTGGCTGAGAAGGGCCATAAATATCCGCATCTAAAATCGCAACCTTTGCGCCTTCTGCTTGAAGAGCGAGTGCCAAGTTTACTGAAGTCGTTGATTTTCCAACACCACCCTTGCCTGAGGCAACAGCAATAATGTTTTTAACTTCTGACAGAATCTCAACCCCTTTTTGAGTTGAATACTTCACAATTTTGGTTTCAATCTTAACACTAGCATTGTTAATGCCATTAGCAGCTAAAGTGTCTGTTATTTGCTTGCTTAGTTCATCGTGATAGCCTTTAGCTGGATAATTGAGCTCAATAGTAATTTCAACTTTATCACCATTAATATCAATATTATTAATTGAATTTGAAGAGACAATATCTTGCTCAGTGTATTTATCAACAACACTACTTAAAATATTGTTAATGTTGTCAACCGTTAAATCTGCCATATTCTTGTGCCTGTATTTCAGTAAAATGATGCTATTTTATCGTATTAACGATATCACTCAACCTTAATATTAACAAGCCTATCTTATGAGCTCAAGAAAAATTTTAGTTACCTCTGCACTGCCGTATGCCAATGGTGAAATCCACCTTGGGCATTTACTGGAATATATCCAAACAGACATCTGGGTGCGTTTTCAAAAAATGATGGGCAACGAGTGTCATTATGTTTGTGCAGATGATGCACATGGCACCCCAATTATGCTGAAAGCCAATGAGCTTGGCATCACCCCAGAAGAGTTAATTAAAGGGGTGAGTGAGCGCCATCAGGCTGATTTTAAAGAATTCTTTATTGGCTTTAGTCAGTATCATTCTACGCATAGTGAGGAAAATAGAGAAATTTCAGCTGGTATTTATAACAAGCTTAATGACAAGGGCTTTATTAAAACCCGCACCATTTCCCAAGCATTCGACCCTGAAAAGCAAATGTTTTTGCCTGATCGTTTTATCCGTGGAGAGTGTCCTAAGTGTGGCGCCAAAGATCAATACGGTGACAATTGTGAGGTCTGCGGTGCAACTTATTCACCCACAGAACTCATTAACGCTAAATCAGCTGTTTCAGGTGCCACACCTATTACCAAAGATTCTGAGCACTATTTCTTTGATTTACCACAGTTTGAAGACCAACTTAAAGCTTGGACAGAAGCAGGGCACTTACAAGTTGAGATTAGCAACAAACTCGCCGAGTGGTTTGAGCAAGGTTTACAGCAATGGGATATTTCTCGTGATGCGCCATACTTTGGGTTTCAAATTCCAGGTGTAGAAAATAAATACTTTTATGTGTGGCTGGATGCACCAATTGGCTACATGGCTAGCTTTAAAAAGCTATGCAATGAAAAAGGCTTAGATTTTGATGAATATTTCAACAAAGATTCTGAAACAGAGCTGTATCATTTCATTGGTAAAGATATTGTCTATTTCCATGCACTCTTTTGGCCAGCGACCCTTATGGGCTCTGACTACCGCACACCAACGGCGATTTATGCACACGGATTCTTAACCGTTAACGGCCAGAAAATGAGTAAATCTCGTGGCACGTTTATCCAAGCTAGAACTTATTTAGACAGTTTAAATCCAGAATGTTTGCGTTATTATTATGCCTATAAACTCTCGAGCAAAATTGATGACATTGATCTAAATTTGCAAGACTTTAAGCAAAGAGTTAATTCAGATTTAGTTGGAAAAGTGGTTAATATCGCTTCTCGCTGCTCAGGGTTTATCGTCAAAAAATTTGACAAAACTTTGTCCGCCTACGCCATCGAGCCACAGCTTTACAATGAGTTTGTTGACAAGGGTGAAGATATTGCCAAACTTTATGAAGCGCGTAATTATAATCAAGCTATGCGTGAGATTATGAAGCTCGCTGATAAAGCCAATCAATATATTGATGAACATAAACCTTGGCAGCTAATTAAAGAAGAAGGTAGTGAGGCGCAGGTGCATGACGTAACCTCACTGGCACTTAACTTATTTCGTGTACTCATGACTTATCTTAAGCCGGTGTTGCCGGAGATGGCTAAACAAGCTGAAGATTTTTTAAATATCGACACGTTTAATTGGGCAGATCTTAAACATCCGCTTACCAAGCATCAAATTAATAAATTCAAGCCACTTATGTCACGCATCGAAGATGAGCAAATTAATGCTGTGATTGAAGCTTCAAAACAAACAACTACACAGCAAGAGTCAGAACAACAAGAGGATGACAATATGATTAGTATTGATAATTTCACGAAAATAGATTTACGCATCGCCAAGATTGTTAAAGCGCAACACGTTGAAGGTGCTGATAAATTATTACAACTAACACTTGATATTGGTGAAGAAAATACTCGTAACGTTTTTGCCGGCATTAAAGCGTATTATAAACCTGAAGATTTAGAGGGTCGTTTAACGGTCATGGTGGCTAATCTGGCGCCAAGACAAATGAAATTTGGCCTTTCTGAAGGTATGGTGCTGGCAGCGGGTGATGGTAAAACGCTACACATTTTATCCCCTGATTCTGGCGCAAAAGCGGGCATGAAAATCAGCTAAAAATTTAGCAAATTTTCAAAATACCCTGAATTCACTACAAAATATAGCTTAAACAGGTGTGCAAACACCTGTTTAAGCTTAAAAATAGGCTATTTTTAAGCATTTTTTAATCAAAAGGTATTAACGTCTATAAAATTTAGAAAATTCTTTAAATGGGTAGTTTTAAGGCGATATTAACGTAAAATACTTCTTTCTGGAGAGGCGTCAGAGTGGTTGTGTTGTTCGCTTGAAAATCCTTCCTGAAAAAGAAAATATTTAGACCGTTTGATTTATATTGGAGAGATGTCAGAGTGGTTTAATTTGCTCGCTTGGAAAGCGGGTGTACGGTAACGTACCGAGGGTTCGAATCCCTCTCTCTCCACCA
>ENA-UZWY01001329-UZWY01001329.1-metagenome-genome-assembly--contig:-Day-2--50m-contig-1329_pt1 | contig 17932 bp, 19 predicted proteins | sample MGYA00260341_ERZ794901 | MGnify/ENA metagenome assembly ERZ794901 | reverse complement strand
AAATATGATCATATGACAAATGCAGCAGATGCTGCACAATCTTACAAGTATGTAATTAGAAATGTCGCACAAAAATATGGAAAAGTTGCAACAATGATGCCAAAACCAATTGCAATGGATTCAGGTTCTGGAATGCATGTTAATGTTAGTTTATGGAAAGGAAAGGAAAATGCATTTTTTGATCCAGATGATGAAATTGAGTTAAGCCAACTTGGAAGATATTTCTGTGGCGGAATTATTAATCACGCAAAAGCATTATCTGCAATTTGTAATCCTACAACTAATTCATATCATAGATTAGTTCCAGGATACGAGGCTCCAGCATATATTGCATGGAGTTCAGGAAATCGTTCAGCTATTGTTAGAGTTCCAAAACATCTAACAGGTAAGCAATATTCAAATCTTAAAAGATTAGAATTTAGAGCTCCTGATCCTTCATCAAACCCATATCTTGTATTTGCTGCAGTAACAGCTGCTGGAATGGATGGGGTCAAAAAGAAAATGGATCCTGGAGAACCAGTTAATGAAGATATTTTCAAGATGACAAAATCTGATAGGGCTAAAAGAGGAATTGGTGTCCTTCCAAGAAATCTTAGTGAAGCTTTAGATGAATTAGAGAGTGATAGAAAATTCCTTTTACCAATTTATACAAATGATGTTATTGACAAAATTATAGAATTAGAAAGAAGAGATCAACGTGAGATTGCAATCAGACCACATCCTCACGAATTTTATTTGTATTTTGATGTCTAAACACTTTTTGAAAATTTAAAGATGTAATGAAACTATAATTATAGAAAATCCAGTTCTAAGAAATCTTCTTTTTTGTTCATAGATGTAGTTGTTTTGTAAATATAATAATTGATTAAACTTTTTAAAATAATTTTTTTAAAAATTACTTACATCATTCCGCCCATATCAGGCATTCCACCCATTCCAGGTGGCATTCCAGGCATTCCGCCCATTCCACCCATTCCAGGTGGCATTCCTCCTTCTCCGCCACCAGGTGGTCCACCACCAGATTTTTGGGTAGCAATAACATCATCAATTCTAAGAATCATACATGCAGCTTCTGCAGATGCAGATACAATTTGAAGTTTGACTGCAAGTGGTTCAATAATATCACTAGATTTCATATTAGCAATCTTGCCTTTCATAACATCAATTCCAGTCCATTTTTCTCCTTTCTGTTGTTTTGAACGAAGAATAGTAAGTGTGTCAATTGGATCCATTCCAGCATTTTCAGCTAAAGTTAATGGAATTGATTCTAAAGCATCAGCAAATTTTTCAGCAGCTAGTTGTTCTCTTCCTTCAAGAGATTTTGCCCAACTTCTAAGTTTAGTTGCAGCAAAAGTTTCAGGAGCACCGCCGCCTGCGACGATTTGAGGTTTCTCAATTACATCTTTAACAACCATAAGTGCATCATGAACAGAACGTTCAACTTCATCTACTACTCTTTGAGAACCTGCACGTAAAAGTAAAGTTACAGATTTTGGATGTTTACATCCCTCTACAAATACCCATTTGTCTTCTTCAATTTTTCTTTCTTCAACAAGTTCTGCACTACCTAAATCTTTCTCAAATAGATCATCTAGGTTTGTTACAATTCTAGCACCTGTTGCTTTTGCAAGTTTTGTAAGATCACTTTCTTTAATTCTTCTAACTGCAATAATTCCAGCCTTTGCTAGATAATGTTGTGCCATGTCATCAAGTCCTTTTTGACAAAGAACTACATTTGCACCAGAACCAATTACTTTGTCTACCATTGTTTTTAGCATTCTNNCATTCTATTTTCTTCATCTAAAAATGATTTTAGTTGTTGAGGATTTGAAATGTTAATTTTTGCATCAGTTTCAGTCTTGCTGATTTCTAATGCAGTGTTAATTAAAGCAATTTTTGCACCACTAATTTTTTTAGGCATGCCTCCATGAACAATTTCTTTGTCTAGAACAATTCCCTGAATAATCATAGAATCTTTGATAGAACCGCCTGCTTTCTTTTCTACTTTGATATCATCAATATCAACATCATAGGTATCGGTGTCTCTTTCTGAAACAGCAAGAACTGCTTTCACAATTATTTCTGCTAGTTGATCAGAATCTTTTCTAACAAGTTTAGTTTGCATTGAAGTTTTTGCAATTTTAGTAAGAATATTTCTATCATTTGCAGAAATTGTATCTGCAATACTTTGAAGGAATTGTTTTGCCTTTTTTGCAGATTTTCTGTAACCATCAACAATGATTGTTGGATGAACATCTTGATCAATTAATGATTCAGCTTGTTCCAGTAAACTTCCTGCTAAAACAACAGCAGAAGTTGTTCCATCTCCTACTTCATTATCTGTAGTTTTTGAAATCTCAACAAGCATTTTTGCTGCTGGGTGTTGAACATCAATTTCCTTTAAGATGGTTGCACCATCATTTGTAATAGTAACATCACCTAACGAATCAACGAGCATTTTATCCATTCCTCGTGGACCTAGGCTGGTATGAACAATTTCTGAAACGATTTTACAGGCAGCAATGTTATTCTTTTGTGCATCACGACCTTTAGTTTCTGATCCACCTTCTTTAAGAAGAACAACAGGCATATTTCCTTTTGATGTTGCTTGCATACCCATAGTTGCAAAAACTCCAGATTCCCCTTTTATACCTTCCAGATCAATAAATGAAAATATTTTCAAATTATCGGTGTTTTTAAATTGGGAAAATTTAGTCTCAAATTATGGCTAAATCACAAAATAAGGAAGCTTACAATAATATTTTTACAAAATTAAAGGAACACCACAAATGGTTTGAAAATTCAATTCCATTGATTGCAAGTGAGAATGTTCCAAGTCCAGCTGTACGTGAGGCAATTATTTCTGATTTTGGTAACAGATACGCTGAAGGTTGGCCTGGAGAAAGAGTGTATGCTGGATGTGTCTACATTGATGATGTAGAGTTTGAATGTATGAAATTAGCTAAAAAATTGTACAAAGCAAAATTTGCTGATGTACGTCCAATTTCTGGAGTTGTTGCAAATCTAGCAGTATATTCTGCTTTTACAAATCCAGGAGATGTGATGTTAGCACCTTCTATTCCTGCAGGTGGACATATTTCCCATGGGAAAAAAGAACATTCTGGAACTGCAGGATTGGTTCATGGATTAGAAATTGAGTTTTATCCATTTGACGCTCAAGAAATGACAATTGATGTAGATAAAACAAAACAAAAAGTAAAAGAACTAAAAAAAGAAAATCGTCTCCCAAAGATGGCAATGTTTGGTGGTTCATTATTCTTATTTCCACATCCTGTCAAAGAATTATCAGATTTTCTAAAAAGTTATGATATGCATATCAATTATGATGCAGCTCATGTTGCAGGATTGATAGCAGGAGGTAAATTCCAAGATCCTTTACGTGAAGGTGCAGATACAATGACAATGAGTACTCACAAAACATTGTTTGGTCCACAAGGTGGACTTGTTTTAGGTTCTAAAGAACATGAAGAGGTAATTAAAAAAGCAACATTCCCAGGTCTTACAAGTAGTCATCATATTCATCATATGGCAGGAAAAGCAGTTGCATTTGCAGAAGCTCTAGAATATGGAAAAGATTATGCTGTACAAGTTATAAAAAATGCAAAGTTATTGGCTGATGCATTAAGCGATGAAGGATTCAAAGTGTTAGGAGAAAGTAGAGGGTTTACTCAATCACATCAAATTGCAGTCAATGTTTTAGATTATTCTGATGGAGGTAAAGTTGAAGCAGATTTAGAAAAAGCTAACATTATTGTAAATAGACAACTTATTCCAGGCGATATTAAGGCTGGAAGGAATTATTTCCATCCAGGAGGAATACGATTAGGAGTTTCAGAAATTACTAGACTTGGAATGAAAAAATCTGAAATGCAAGAAATTGCTTCTTTCATTAAGCAAGTTGTAATTGAGAAAAAAGATCCAAAGAAGATTCTATCAAAAGTAAAATTCTTGAGAAAAGATTATCAAAAAGTAAAATTCTGTTTTGATAATAAATTAGGTGCTTACGAATATGTCAAACTAAGATAATTTTTAGGAATAATCAGTAAGGAGTTGTTGATCTCCTTTACTTTTACCAAATACTAATTCTATCTCATCTGAGAGTGCATGTATTCTTCCTTTTTGATATTCACCAACATCATATTTTTCAACAAGCCTTTTTGCAAGTTTTAGATATTTTTCTACAGAACCTCTAGTGATTGTAGGAATTAGTTTATGAGAGCAAGTACAGGTTTGAATTAGAGGCATTCGACGATATGATTTTCCACAACTAGTGCATCTAAAACTTTGTCTGGCATATGCTCTCAGATTTCCCATTAAATCAGGTACAAGATGTGTGGAGATTACATTTGAAACAATTTCTGATGTATTTACTGCATCAATTAATTCAGCATTTCTTACTTGCATATCGAATTTATCAAGCATTGAGCCAAGTGTGGAATATGCACTGCGTGATTTAGAAGTAGTTAATGATGAAGTTTTGTGTGTAAAGAAATAATCATAAAATTGTCTTTCAGTTTCAATTCGTGATTCTACAATTTCTACTGATTTTACATTTGATGCTTTTTCTGATTGAAGAGTAGATTCAAAGAATTCTAGAGGAAGTAGTTTTGTTACCTCAAGATTATGTGCTTGAGGTTGGGATTCATGTGGCAATACTAATGGTTGAATAAGTAATGGTGCATCCATTAATCCACCAATTCTATCTGAAAGAAATTGTCTTGAGAAATTTAGAAGGCTATCCATTAAAAGCATGATTGAGTCTGCATCACCATCTGCATCTCTTCTTTTTGCTGAATGCCAATTTGGAGTTGCAAAACAAACATGAGTTTCAGTATATCCAATTATTCTTCCTACAATTCCAACAGAAGTATGTGGAGCTAATCCAATAATCAAATGGCCAAGAAGATCTTCAATGTTCTTTACGTTATAAAATGAAGATTTTCCATAAAATTTCTCTAATAAGACATCAATGTATTTACAAGTTGAAACAAGATATCTCCCACTTTCAAAAGGAATAATCACATCTTGCATACGAAGTTCAATGGTCTGATTCAGATTTTCAATTGGTTTTCCTTCAATATCATGAGAATAACCTAATTCTCTTAGTTTTTCTATGGATGTTCCAATCCATGATGGTTTGAATTGAGTAAGTGGAGAATTTGTTGCATCAAATCTTACAGTTCCATCTTTGAAAACTGTTAGACCAAAGTTTTGTCGTACAAGCCCTTTTTCAAGAGGTTCTGCAATCTTGTCTTGACTGATTAATTCCTTTACTCCCTTAAAGGGTTCTTTAGCACGTAATCCCATTTTTTCTTGAGCTGAACGTAGTTTTTCTTTTAGTGGGAATTTTCTCTCTGAGAACGATGGTGCTTTACGTTTACATTTTTCACAAAATGGTTCTTCAAGGATATCTCTACAGTAAAAACATCTGTAAGTAATTACAGTTTTTGTGCCACACTTTAAGCACTTGATTCCAATAGATGGTTCATTACATTGATTACAATGCCTGTTGAATATTTTGGCAAAAAAATGCTCTTTTCTTGATGCTTTTAGAAGATCTCTGGTTGGACCGCCTTTATCACTTACAGGAAATAGAATGTGGGATGGAGGTTTCATTTGCCTAGGTGCTGCTTTTTCAGGTCTTCCAATTCTAACTCCAATTGATGTTGAGAATTTATTTCTGATTTGTATTCCAGATGATTCTGATATAATTTTTGGAACTGATGAATTATTGATAATTGGTTTTTTCCTAAACAAAAGATTATAGAAAATTTTAGCTTCTTGTTCTTCTAAAATTATAATTTCATTTTCAATTTTATGAGGAGTGCCCAACTTTTCAAGAATTTTTTTAGATTCAATTGAATATTCAATGGATGTTTCATTGAGATTTTTTGGTTCCAAGAGTTTACTGAGTTCTTTAGAAGAGATCATATCCCAAAAATACAGATATTGTGGATGAAGTGATATTTGGAAATCAAGAGAAATTTTTATTGCATCATCAATTGTCGGAATTTTACTCAAAAATTGACTTAGAAGTGTATCTTCAGGCTCATATTTTTGGATCTTTTGTTTTAGTTCTTCAATCCAAAATTCTTCAACATATCCAGATGGTATGAGTTGAGCATTGTTTTCAAGAAAATCTCCAAATGTAATTAAAATATCTCCTAGATGAAGTATTTTTTCAATTTCATTTTTTATTTCTAATCCATGTTTTACATCTCTAATTTTTACAACATTTCCATTATTCAGACGAACTGTTGGGGTATCAATTGAATCAACAAACGCAACTGTTGCACCTTTACCTGGAAGATCAATTTTGATTTGAGTTCCTACAGCTATAGTATGATCAAGAATTTCTGCAATTACTGGGTGTATTCCAACTGCTGCAAAACCAGTATTACATGCTCTCCCATATCTTAACCGAAATCCACCTAATTTGTTAGGCATGGATAGTACTGATCTGCCTGTAATTACCTCACGCATTCTTTTAGCAGCAGCGTCCTCTTGATTGTCTCCTGTTTGTACTGCCCCTTTCAAATCATTAAGCCATTCCCAACCATCTAGATTATACAATTCAATTCTTTTGAGAAGTTTTTTGGATCTTCCAATTAATCCATCATTTAAAACACGTAGAGCGCCTCCTCTAACCCTATCAGTTTTAATTCGAGTCATGCCTTTATGGTTTACAACTTCATATGGATCAGTATCAACACCATCCAATTCAACTGGAAGGTTAGAAATAACATGGATAATATCTTCATCCAAAATATGAAATTGAAAACTACTAGCTTCTCTTTCATAGATTCGTAGTTCTTCTACAAATCTACCTGTTTCATCATCAAATGAATTAGCTTGAAATTTTGTTAGACCAACTGCTTTTCTAACATGATCAGCTATTAGCATAGTTACTGCAGATTCTGTTCCACCTGCTGAACGCATTGGTCCTGCAATTGAAACTGAAAGATATTCAGTTCCATCTTTGTTTTTCTTTATCTTAATTTCACTAATACCTTGTAATGGAGCAATAGTAACTCCTTCAGTTACAATTGCTAATCCTACACGAACAGCTAGATCTAATTTTTCTTCTAAAGAGGAATTTGGAAGAGTATATTTCCCTAGAGCAATTTCTTTTGAAAGCATTAAGGCAGAAAGTTCTTTTCCATGAATTTTTAGTAGTTCTCTAAGTGGGCTGGAAATATCAATATCGTGCATTTTTGCAACTCTATCTGCTAAATCAAACGCAATTTTAGGCTCAATTATGGCTGATGAGTCAAATAAGCTTGCTTTTGCAGCTGCTGCATTCTCAAAAATAGTGATAGTTTCATCGGAGAGATTTGAATAATAATTAAGATAATAATCAGGCATCTTAATACCGCTAATACGAGAAATTGCGTCATTTTCAGACATAATTCAATATTATTACTTACTTCTTTGAATTGCTTTTGCTATCTCTTCAAGTTTTTTGATACTTCCTCCTTTTTCAAGGAAAGTACCAATTACCAATGCATCAGCTCCTGCTTCAACTAAGCTTTGAGCTGTCTTGACATCTTTAATGCCTCCACCAACTATTAAAAATCCATTAAATGCGTGTCTGACAGTTTGAACCATTTCAGGAGTAACATTTGTTTTTGCACCAGAACCTGCTTCCAAATATACAAATCTCATTCCAAGGAATTGTGCTGCCAGTGAATATGCAGCAGCAATTTTTGGTTTTTCAAATGGAATTCCACGGGCCGCACCAACAAACCAAGCAGATGTTCCATCTCCAATTACCAAATAAGCAGTTGGGAGTGGTTCTAATCCGAATTTCAGAACACTTGGGGCACCTAATGCTTGAGCTTGTGTGATAAAATATGGATTCTCTGAATTCATTAATGAACTAAACAAAATTGCATCAGCATCAGGAACAACACCTGTAACATTTCCTGGAAATAAGATAATTGGAATTTTGATACCTTGTTTGATGCCTTTTACTACTTGAGCCATTTCAATCTGATCAGTTGCAGATGAACCACCAACCAAAATTGCTGAAGCACCAATTTTTTCAACATCCTTAGCAAGTTTGTTTGATTCCTCCAAATTTGACACTTCAGAATCGATTAATACAAACAATAACGCATTTTTCTTTTTTAATTCAGATTTTAGGAATGATTCTACCTTATTTCCAGCCATAAAGTATGTCTGTATGTGTCTCTTTAAAGTTTAATTGGAATAGGTGTATACAGATTTGTATAGCTATGTCAGAGTTTAAGGGATCTAATTTTAACAATATTATTAGTGAAATCATCAAAAATTCACTATTTACAGAGCGACAAATTGAAATTATTTTAAATCAGAAGGATATTCAAGAATCTAAGTTTTCAATTTCAAAAGGTGCGTATTATAGGCAAGTTGGACAATCTAGAGAGAAATTAATTGGATTATACTATACAATTATCCTTTTTCGTGCTTTAGGCATACTTTTACCTGATGATATTGATGTGATATCTAAACTCTCTGAACAGGTTAATGTGATTAATGATAGTGATATTTTCCCAGAAAGGGAAGAAGAAGTGATAAGTGTGATAGATAGGCTCGTACGTCAGTCGTGTAATATGTGATAGTTGTGATTAAGTTGTTCTTCTCTAAAATGATAAGTTTGTGATAATACATGTGAGATTGTTAATCTAAAGTGTGAAAAAATATTGTTCAATCACAATAAATCACGATGTAGGCATCAAATCTGTGATGTTAGTAGAAATTCCTGAACCTGAAGTGATTTTAAGTGTGATTGCTGCATTTTTGATAGGTTTGGGTGGATTATATGCCTACTTCAAAGTAAGACCATTCATTAAATCTAAAAATGAGATTACTGAAGTATCACAATTAGAGCGTTTAGAGTATTATGAAAGACAGTTAATTGATATGAAAATACGCCTAGATGCCATCGAAATACAAGGAATTGAGGAGAAAGTGGAGGATCCTAACTTGGAATTAAAACAATTTTTAGAAAAATTAGCAAAAAATAATGTTTTGGAAAAACAATCCATTAAAGAAGAGCCCCAATCCGAAGTTGTGGTTGAAAAACCAAATTTAACGCCTAAAACACCAAATATTGATTACTCAAACCCAACAAATCATGTGTTACATCTAATCACAAACAATGTCATGACATCACGTGATATACAAATCACATTAAAGAAGAGTAGAGAGCATACTTCAAGATTAATGAAGAAATTGTTTGAAGAAGGGTATGTTCAAAGGAATACCGAATCCAAACCTTATACTTATTCAATTACCGAGAAAGGAATTTCAAGGGTTGAAGAAATTCAAATTAATCCAACAACGGTTTAGAAATTTTTCAGATTTTAATTGTCTATTTTTTGAGGTATTTTGATGGTTTGATATGTCCATTTTTAATTTAAAATCAAGGGATTATAGTGTTGGAAAAGATTGATAGTTTGTAAGAAAGAGAATTATTTCTTCAATTGTTTTTGAGGTATTTTATTTAGAGATAATCATGTTTTTTAATTAATTATAAATTAATAATTTTAATAAATTATATATATTATTAAATTATAATAACAATATGTCAGTACAAGACAATGAAGTCCTGGTAAAAATAACATCTGCTGGAACAATTTCAATCCCTAAACAGTTTAGAAAGTACATGGATGTTCAAAAAGGAGAATATGTCAAATTAATGCTTGAAAATGACACATTAGTTGTAAGAAAAATCACCATTTCTTAGTAATTATTGTTGTTTTTGAGGTATTTTGATGGTTTGATATGTCCATTCTCTGCCTGTTCGTATTCTATTTACCTTGCCTTTTGAAGAAAATCTTGACAAATATGTTGAGATTACACTAAGTTTGATTGGTTCATTTAGTTCATCTTCATATTTTTCAAGAATATTTGTGGATGTAAATTTGCCCATTGGGAAGAATTTGTCAACAATATGCCAGATTTTAGAACCTGTGGAATCCATGTTTGGTGTTTGTGTTTCTTCTTCAATATTCATTAAGTCCATCATTTCGAAGATTTTGAGTACCTTTTCTCTAGTAACATTACCTTCTAGTTTAATATCATATTTAGCTCCATCAGAGTCTTCCATATCTATTCTAATTCTTTTTTTTGCCATCTTTGAGATCTTAAGGATCAAATGTTAACAGTTCAACTGATCCAAGAATGTTTGTTAACAAGTGAGTTTGTTAAGATTGACTGCCTAGCCCATGCCTAGAGGTTTTTTTGTTATTAACAATGTTTTTTGTTTAATCCCCCTTAATTAAGAATTATTCATGCCTGGAGTGGAAATAAAGGGGTAAATTCAAGATATTCACATTGTTAACATCAATCTTAACGCCTGGATTAGAAATAAAGGGGTCAAAACAACCTTGTTTTGATTTTTCTTAACAGGAAATTAACATTTTGTTAATTTTCTCTCAATTTAGGACTAACCCACACACCAATATTTCCACTCTCCTTTTTTTTATTATTTTTTTTTATAGAAAATCTAAATCTAACTAAAAATAATTAATTACAAACTAAACTACTACTACTATTCTATTCTATACTCTCATAATTTAGATATGATTGTATAATGTTGAATGGAAACAAAGGTGTGTGAGTATGTCTGACCCAATAGATCGATTACTTGATGCTGCAGAATCTGGTAAATCAATTATTAAAAATAGAGAAATCCTTCATTTCACATACATTCCTAATACAATTCTACATAGAAACTCAGAACAAGAACAAGTCACTCAATCATTATTACCAATTCTAAAAAAATCTAGACCATCTAATCTCCTTGTTTATGGAAAACCTGGTACCGGAAAAACTCTTGTTGTTAAAAAAGTTATTTCAAAAATTCAAGAGAGAGTAGAAAAATCTAATTTTCCAATTAAACTTGTATATTCAAATTCTAAAGAAGAAACAACTCTTTATGGATTATTAGTTAGTCTAGGCAGACAATTGAGCCTAAATGAGAAGGAATTACCTACAACTGGATTAGCAATTAGTGAAGTTTTCAAAAGATTACTTAATAGAATTGATAAGGAAAAATTTAACGCAATTTTTGTTATTGATGAAATTGATTATCTTGCTCAATTAGTATCTAAAACGGGGAAGGATATTTTATATCAATTAACACGAGCAAACGAACGATTAGAATATGGCTCATTAACCTTGGTGGGAATTTCTAATGATTTAACATTCAAAGAGAAACTTGATCCTAGAGTAATTAGCAGTCTTGGTGAGGAAGAAATTGTTTTTACAAATTATGACGTTGAACAAATTAAAAAAATTCTAGAAGATAGAATTCATGATTCTTTTATTGAGAATTCTGTAGATGGGCCCGCCCTAAATCTATGTGCAGCACTTGCTGGAGGTGAACACGGTGATGCTCGTAGAGCTATTGATTTACTTAGAGTTGCAGGAGAACTTGCTGAACGTCAACAATCAGACAAAGTAACAATTGAGCATGTTAGAGAAGCTTCACAAAAAATAGAAGAAAACAAAGAGGAAACATCCCTCAAATCATACCCATTACATGAAAAATTGGTTATTTTAGCCATAATGAAGGCAAATGGCTCTTCCACAGGCGAGATTTATTCATCTTACAAAAATCTCTGTAAAATAGTTGGTCGAGATGAACTCACTCAAAGGAGAATTACACAAATGCTAAGTGAGATTGAATTATCTGGAATAATTAATGGTAGATTAATCCATCAAGGAATTCATGGTAGAACAAAAAAATTCAAACTTACAATATCATCTGAAATGATAAAAAAGACATTCAAAGATGATTTAACTTTGCAAGACATTGTCTAAATCTAAATTATAATTTTGGTGAAAGACTTGGAATGTTTTCAAATTAACCATTAAAGCAATTCCAGGATTTGGTGTCATTCCTACACTTGCTTGAAAGGGAGTTTGTTTTTGCCATGATCCAGAATTTACCAACAAAATCCCTTTGTACATATCTAATTGGGCTTTGTGAACATGTCCCACATGGAAAATATCTGGAATATCGTCAATTACCAAAAGATCTTCTGTTTCAGGTGCAATTGGTGTTTGACTACCATAAATTGGGCTCAAATGTCTGCCTTTTAGCAGATGTTTCATTACATTAGTTGGTCTATCATAACTTAGACCAGGTGTTGTCTTTACAATATCATCAATACTTTGTCCATGAAACATCAATACCTTAACACCATTCAATGAGACCATGGCTGGATTTCCAACCATTACGACATTCTCCCTTTCCCATAAACTTGAATTGTATTTCTTTGGTATTGCAGGTTGAGGTAGGGCTCTTCTTCCAGGATCATGGTTTCCAGGCATTATGATAATCTTAATATTTTTAGGAATTTTATCTAACAATCCTTCAACTTTTAGTAATTGCTCTTCAATTGTCTGACAAACCAATTCTTTGTTTTGATTTGGATAAATTCCAACTCCATCTAGTATATCCCCACCAATTAGAACAAACCGAATTTTTCTTGCAACTGGATCTGGACTAGACAACCATAAAACAAAATCAGTAAACTCTTCCTCCATGAAATACTTACTCCCAATATGCAAATCTGAGAGAAATACTGCAAAAACCTCCGTCTCTGACTTGTTAGTTGTCTGTTCTGGGATATCGGGAAGAATCAAATCTTTAATTATAAATCCTGAATTTTTCCCTAGACTTACTCTTGCCATTACGAATTGATCAACAAGTAACATATCGGCAGTTTTTTGTAATTCATTATCAAAAATTATACCCTCAAATGAGCCTGAAGGATCCTCTAAAACTAATTTTGTAATATTGCGTTCAGAATTTTTTGTTGTGACTAAACCACATACATAGACATCATTTTCAGGTTTTGTGGTTTTAACAAAAGTTAATGATTTTAACATTTTTGCTTCTGGTCTATCAGAAATAATCCGTTTGAGTTTATTAAAACGACTAGAAAATAAGGCATTGTATCCTTTTACTCCTTCCCCTGAAGTGATTTTGGGGGTAGGATCAGATAATACTTTAATTTCACTTTGTAATCCAGGATCCTCTTTAATCCCAAGAAATGTTTCTAAATCATCTTGATTAATTTGAAATAATTTTTGCTTGGTTTTTTCTTTGATTAATTCCTTAATGATTTTCTCTAATTTTTGAACATCAATATTTTCTAAAATTTTAAACGCATCTGGATGAATTTGGAATCCTTTGTTTAATGCATAGTTTAATGCAAAGGTTACTTCCTTTTTCATATCAAAAAATATCATCCGGTTTAATTAAATCTGTGCCTACTACCAACCCTCAAATATTGTTGGTTTGAAAAATTAATATGAATAAAATTAGATTAATTTTATTTTTTATTTTTTTAGGAATTTTTTCTACTGCATTTCAACTAGGCTCAATGTCTACTGTTAGTGAAGAAGAAGCAAATATCTTCATGGCAGAATTTGAGGAATTAGTTTTAGATATTGATGCATTTGGAATTTTTACTCATAATACTACTATAGCACTACCCATGTTCATTCCAGGATTTGGTATCGCATGGGGACTTTTTTCTGCATGGTCCACTGGTTTTGCTTTTGCTGCAATTGCAACCACTATGCCTGAAATACTAAATATCCCACCACTTTCTATTCTATTTTTATCTCCATTTGGATTAATGGAAATAACTGCATACTCTTTGGGTATTTCTAGAAGTTTTATTCTGATCAGAGCAATCACTAAAAAAATTAATCTTACTCAATTTATCAAACCAACAATTATAGAAATTGGAATTGTTGTAGGTCTTCTTTTAGCAGGTGGATATATTGAATTTTATATGATCGAACTTGCTCAAAATTCCGATTTTAATATATTTGATTTTTAATTAATTTTAAAATTAATTTTCCCACTGCCATCTATAATTCATGTATGAATCTAAACTAGTTTGATTAAACACCATTACAGATAAATCAGAAAACTCTTTTCCTTCCAAATCTTTTACAACTCCTACAAAACTAGTCTCATTTTCAGTAGTAATTGCCTCAAAAACATGAACTTTCATTTTATTAGTATCAAAACCATTTTCTTTAAGATAAAATGCTATTTCTGATGGCATAAAGTGCTTATCTGGTTGTTTCGGCCAAGGTCTTGGAACTAAAACTACACTAAACCCATCAATCAATGCTTTTTGTAATTCCAATTTCTTATCTTCAATAGGCGTAGTAACATGCATTGTAATCACTTTAGACTTATCGAGGGGGACTTTAGCTCTTGATGCTGCAACTTGAATAGAACTAATTCCAGGAACAATTTCTACTTCGCCAAAAATTTCAATTAATCTATCCACAACTTCTGATTCAGAAAAATTTACATCTCCTGTGAATGGAATCACTAAAGTCCTATCTCCTAATTCAGGATGAATTTTTTGATATGATTCTTCCTGATTATTCATTGTAATTTCATAGATTTCTTTTCCAACAATTAGATTCTCTATTGTTTGAAGTGTGTATTTGTAACCAATTATTATATCACAATTTTGAATAATCTCTTTTACAACTTCAGTTACATATTTTGGTGAGCCTGGACCTACACCAACAGCATAAACTTTACCCAATTTTATTTCGTAAATTTTTGTCTGTCTTTAATGTACTGAACAAAAGGTTCCCAATCGACTTTCATGTATTTTGTAGGCTCTTTTGCAGGATATTTTACCCAGTCTTGTGCTATTGCATATTGATATTTTTCTTCTTTTCCATCTTTTTCATATTCTAATTGTAATACACTTCCCCATACTTTTTCTTCAAATTTTATACTAGAAATATCATCAAATGTTAATATGACATTTCGTTCATCTTCTACATCTTCTAATAATTCCTCTTCATCATAACCATCATGACGAATCATAGTATTTTTTGATCTAATAAAATTAATAACTTGTCTTTGAGTAATTGCCTTCCACCATTTCATTTTGGCATCTGTTTTGTGCACAAACATCAAATGTTTATCCGTTAATACCAACATTCCCTCTTTACCACCAAGTGCAAAGAATTTTTTTGATTCTCTCCAAATTGAAACTAAATGTGCCTGGATTTTTTCATCTGACTCCATACGATGTGATTTATTTGACTTTGTTAAAAACTAATACACTTGGCTTTTATGTAAGATATTTTGAAAAAAATTATTGAAAAAAATTGTAATATTTTTTGCAATTTCATTACTTTTAGTTAGTGTTGGGAACCAGGTATATGCTCAATCTGATGAAAAACTAGTTGTTTTAGAAACAAATCTTGGAATTATCACAATAGAGTTTTTCTCTAATGATGCACCAAATCACGTAGAGAATTTTGTATCTCTAACTGAATCTGGATTTTATGACGAAACAATTTTTCATAGAATTATTCCTGGATTTATGATTCAGGGTGGAGATCCTAACACAATCAACGGCGATCCAAGTACTTGGGGAACGGGTGGACCCGATCAAAAAATAAATGAAGAATTCAATTCAATCAAACATGAACGTGGAATTGTTTCTATGGCAAGATCATCTGACCCAAACAGTGCCGGTTCACAATTTTTCATAGTTCATAAGGATTCTAACTTTCTTGATGGACAATATACTGTATTTGGTAGAATTGTAACTGAGGAAAGTTTTCAAACACTTGATAAAATTGTAGCAGTAGAAATTGGTACTAGTGATAGACCTGTAATTCCAGATGAAGTAAAAATTACAAAAGCTACTACTGTTAATCGTTCTGAAATTTCAAATCTTCTTGAATTAAACAAACCTGAACGAACGGAATCTGATATAATACAACCAACTGGAAACCAAAAATTTCAAAGTGCAGAATATGGAATTGAATTTAGTGTACCAGAAGGATGGTTATTACAAGAGTCTGATGGAACCCAAGAAGGTGCACCAACTATAGTTGCAGTTGGACCAAAAACAAGTATAATCAATCCACAAATTTACTTGATTATCCAACAAAACGAAGCAGCTTTTGATAATCTTGTTTTACAGAAAATTGAGGCATTAAATAAAGAACATAATTTAGAGATTATTTCTCAAGGTGAATTAACTATTAAGGGAAATCCAGCATTTGAAACTTCTACTAAAAATTATTATTCCCTTCAAGGAAAAGACGTTGATGTATCATTCAAAGAAATTTTAATTTTCACTAAAGAAAAAATTTACACATTTGGATATGGAAATGAATCAAAAGATTTTGATTCTCAACTTCCAAGATTTGAGGAAACAATTGATTCGTTTAAAATATTGTCACAAGAAATTTCTGAAGAATCTACAGAAAATGGTGGTGGTTGTCTAATAGCTACTGCCACGTATGGTAGTGAGATGGCATTAGAGGTTCAACAACTACGAGAACTACGAGATAATTCACTACTACAAACAGAATCAGGCACAAGCTTTATGAAATCATTCAATGATGTCTACTATTCCTTTAGTCCATACATTGCAGATATGGAGCGAGAAAATCCAATATTCAAGGAAATAGTAAAGGTAGCAATTACTCCAATGATTTCCAGTTTATCCATACTCAACTATGTGGATATGAATTCTGAGGAATCAGTGTTAGGTTATGGAATATCATTAATCCTGCTAAATCTTGGAATGTATCTTGGTGTTCCAGCTGTTGTTGTAATTGGAATTAGAAAGAGATTCTAAATTAACGAATCGGGGTTATCCCCTTGAAATACATCATCATCATTTGAATCAAACTTTTCTCTCTCATTTCTTTCTCTTTTGATTATCCAAATAGATACAATTATTGATACAACTGCAAGAATTAACCAAAAAGCTCCCGCTGTCTGCAGGAATAACATTACGAACGTAATACCAATTGAAAGTAAACCATACCCTATGATAATTTGTCCATAATTCCTGCTAAACTCACTCATGATGATCATAAACTGTCACACTAAAAAAACTCACTCTACCCTTCTTGTTTTTATAGACAATCTTATCTAAGTCTAGTCGCATATTTTTCTAGAATGAGTTGTTCTTATTGTGGTGCAGAAATGAAAGATTCTGAATTTTGCCCAAAATGTGGAATGATAAAGATAGATTATCAAGTTTTCAGTAAATTAAAAAAATTTTTTGGCAGATCAAAAGACAAAGAAGACGATAAAAATAAAACTAAATAAAATGATTATTTCTTTTTTCTAAGTGTTACAACTCCACTAAAAAATATTATCAATCCAAAACTTGTTAAAAACAATGAAAGCAATCCAATAAATGAAACAGTTCCAATAACTGGAAGAAGTAAAAATGGTTCATGAAGAGAGGGGTCATTTAATGACTTTGATGGGAAAGTCCCTGAAAATATTAAAACATCCAAAATGAGAATTACCACTCCAAAAAATATTAGATTGCCCCCTGCACTCATTACAATACATCAAATTCATTTAGTTGATTAACTTTTTAGTGAGGGAATACTTCAAAATCCATTTTTCTGAAATTCTTAAACAAATTATTTAGAACTGTAACTGGAATTGTTAGTTTTGTTCTTGGATTAAGTATATTTTATCAGGTTAGATTCATGGATTTATTGTTTTAATTTTTTCTTATTTTACTAAATTCTGCTCCTAAAATCTTCTTTCTAGTGATTTTAAGTACATTGTAAATTGTTCCAAAAATATCTTCTGTATTATTTCCTAAAATTTTTACAATAATTCCTGATTCATTTGGCAGAATTGATGTCCCGATTGAAACCTCTTCTAATTTTTCTAAATTACCATTAATCATATTTTCAAGTTCTGTTATGTGATCTTTTTTTGTTAGTATGTACACTGTACCCACAATTTTGTATTTACCCAAAATCCCACTACTAGTCAAGTTCTGATTTTTGGGTTCAATCTTCATATTTTCTAGACATCTGAATTTTTTTTCTTGATTTTTACAATATGTTCTAAGATAACAAATATCATAATCAA
>ENA-UZWY01002087-UZWY01002087.1-metagenome-genome-assembly--contig:-Day-2--50m-contig-2087_pt2 | contig 18423 bp, 5 predicted proteins | sample MGYA00260341_ERZ794901 | MGnify/ENA metagenome assembly ERZ794901 | reverse complement strand
CAAACGCCAGGGTAGGTGTAGGTAGCTTGTATAGTCATGGAGATGTGCAGGTTGAAGGTGACATACAAGCACCAACTGTTAAAGGTAAATTGTGGGTATCGAGTGATTATGTTCTTGACACAGATATAAAACCAGCAGATTTTGTAGTGATGGAAGTCGTGGGTTGGTCCAACCCAAACACAAATGGTCGGAGTGAATATAAAGATCCAATACATTTGTATGTGTACAAAGGTACTGGTTGGAACGGAAGCGCTCCAACAGATTATGTGTATTGTATACAGATCAGTCCACCAGCTCGTAGTCAATTCTCTAGTGGTACATCCAGGGATGGTAATGATATAGATGTGTGTTGGGTTGATGTGGAGGGAAATGAGACGGACAGTTGTCCAAACAACAGCACAACTCACACGTTAAAATTCAAACAAACAGATCCAGAAGTCTTACCATCTACAGTTTACCCAAATTGGCGTATCAGAACAACAATCAAGGAATAATTTTAATGAGTAACAACAAAAATAGAATACTTTTCTCACATGAGCAGAAAACAAAAGTAGGCATCGGAACAGACACACCTAGTGCTTTGTTACATCTAGTGACAGGGGAAACTCATGAAACCATCCCGATGATTCAAATGGATTCTCCGAACCCTAAAATTGTGTTCAATGATTCAACCAACACTGGAAGCATGATGATTAAATGGCAAGCTGCTCCTGGAGTTCATGAGGGTTTGCGATTTTTTCGAGATGCGAATGACGCGGAAGGAGATCCGGATTTCATGATCGATTTAGCAGGCGATTGCCTGCTAGCAAATAACGTAGGTATTGGTACTACGAGTCCTGATGACGAATTACATATTTATGGTGATGGGCCAGCATTTCAAGTTGAAGATAATAGTGGGCCTGTGGCAAAAGTTTACGCAGGTGATAGTGACGTTCAATTTGGTTCATGGTCTAATCACCCTGTAAGGTTTAATGTCGGCGCTTCTGAGAAGATGCGAATCCTCTCCGACGGCAATGTGGGTATTGGTATTGCGAGTCCTACTTCGAAATTAGATATTGGAACTACATCTCAAACTTCTGATACTATATTGAATCTCTCTTGGCAACACCTCAATAATACTACATCGATCGAGCAAAGAATAGGTTGGTCATTTGGAGATGATGCCACGATATCAACCCCCATAGAAACTGCATACATTGCGGCAGGGAAACAAGGAGGATATGTGGTTCAACAACAAAGATCATCTTACCTGTCATTTGCTACTGAACACGGGATACAACAGGAGAAGTTCGGAGGAAGTGAACCGAATTATACACCAGTAGAAAGAATGCGAATCGCTGCCAACGGTAACGTAGGTATTGGTACAACAAATCCAGAGTATACCCCGCTACATGTTAAGGGCTCAAATGACACCTCTTTCCCGGATAGTGCTCACACGGTAGTAATTGAGGGTACAGACCAGTTTGATTCCGGAGTTGCTGGTGGTGGTATATCATTTGTGGGTAAGTATACTGCAGATACACCTACAACCCTTGGGTCTGTTTGTGTTATTAAAGAGAACCCAACCTCTGGTGAATACGGAGGTGTTATGACGTTTGGTACCCGGAAGAACGCTGCCGATAGTAGTGTATCTTTAGAAAAAATGCGTATCACGTCTACCGGCAACGTAGGTATTGGTACTACGAGTCCTGATGTTAAACTTGAGGTTAAAGGCGCTAGCGCTGCAGTGGGTGTGGATAATGAGATAATTAGTGTTCAGACAGCCACCGCAAATCATAGATTATCTATAGGGGTTAATTCTGAGGACGAATATGCTTGGATTAGGTCTGTCAAGGCAGGATCTGAACTTCCTCTAATTTTAAATGGCGTGAATGCTGGTAGTGTTGGTATTGGTACCACAGATCCTGGTGCTGCTTTTCATGTTAATAAGAGTTCCACTGGCGATAATCAAGCCTTGTTGATATCCAATTATGACAAGACTGTTGGTACTGGTCAATCAACTCGTTTGCTTTTTGGATTGGCTAGAAACTCTGGTACAATCAAACCCACCGCCGGTAAGATTTTTGTTGGTAGGTCAAGTGATTGGACGGCTGATGATTCAAAACTGAATTCATTCATGAGATTTAGCATCATGGATGGCATGAATGATAAGGATCAATTGAACATTAGCACCGGTGGTGCGGACTTCAGAGGATATGTTGGTACAGATGAGATTAGATGCAAGAGTGCTTTATTGGGTGGTGCGCGCAATGGTATCAAGATTAATGTAGGTGAGTCTGATGTGTGGGAGGCGAATAATCTAGGACATGAATGGTTGTATGTCAATGCAGAGGAAGGTATACAAGTAAATACATCTCCAGACAACTGGGCTTCTGCATGGGCTGGTAGAGACACAACAACTATATCAGGCACTGAGATCAAAATCAACAACAAAGAAGTGTGGCATGAAGGTAATATTGGTAATGATGTTGGATTGATGCGGAGATTCAAGCATCAAAAAACTTTAACAAAAGCAACAGAAACACGAGTGTTGAGAATCACTGGCACATCATATGCCTCAGCCATCAAGATCCACATGTGGGGTACAACCGGTAATGTGGTAGTGAACACACTAGCAGAGATTCTAGCGAACCATGCTTTGAGTGTCAACATGTCTACAAGCACTGGTGGATACACAGGAGTCACGTGGCGTGTAGTCTCCTCGGATGACAAATTTGATCTATATGTCACATATGGAACTGCTGGTAGTAATCAAGGTAATAGCCTGCCGGCGAAATTTTCAGTTAATGTATATGGTGATGAGAATGTGTATTGGTCTCCTACAGATACAGCGCATGTACCGTATGTTGTAAACAGTAGTGGTACAAATGAACATACACATAATACTGGAACAAATACAATACACCACACCGCTAGAGGTGATGTTGATCTGAGAGTTGGTGGTTCTATTGTTGGTGATTCTATTCGCACATATGGTCACAATGTGGATGGTGGTGCGACAGAAATGATTCTTGATGGTCAGTTTGGTAACAAGTTGTTTTTCCACAGAAGCTTTGGGATTGCACACACCGGCACATCGAACACATTCACTAAATATTTCAATTTTTGTTTACAATCCACCGGAGGGTGTTACTACAAAGTGACGATGCTTAGCCAGAGGTATAATGATTCCGGCTCCGGTACAGGTAATCGATTTTACGGATGTATTGTCGACGAAGGGTTTCTATCATGGGAGTCTGATGGAGACTACGGTACGAATCATGAGAGTAAACTAACATCAAATCTAGGTGGTTTGAGTGTTGTATCCAAATCATGCTTCCTTGCTGATAGTACCACAGCAACGGCAACGACACCAGATAATAACAATTATGGTAACTGTATTGTGAGATACGGGGTACAGTTTAACGGTGTGATCGACACAACAAACTCTGGGCAGATGGTTTACGTTAATGTAGAGTTAACCACAGTTCATGGTAATAACACAATCACATCACCACATTTTTTAAATACATGAGTGAACATATTTTTACAGATCAGATAACGTTAACAGACGGTACTAATACCACAACATTCGGTTCTGGTGTGATCCAATTCAATAAATCCGAACAAGGAATTGTGTGGTCCACAAACTCTGATGGCGCTAGTATCAAATTTTACAACAATGGTAATGGTGATACAAACAGTCGATTGGAGTTCAATATTCGGGATGATAATAATGAATTCTTTAGATGGACTAATACTGTTTTTACCAGCCCTGAAGTTGATGTGGAGCTGATGAAGCTTGTTCCTAACGACACAACAAACGGCTTGACTTTCCGCGGGAATAAGATTTTTCATGCAGGTAATGATGGTTCCGGTAGTGGATTGGATGCTGACACAGTTGATACATTACAAGCTAGTCAATTTTTAAGAAGTGACACTAGTGACACAACTACCGGGAATTTGACGGTCAATGGTACATTGTATGTGGATGATGTGTCAGTACCAGCGGTCACTGTTGATACTCTGTTTATTGATAGTAAACTGGAGTTGAGTTCTGGAGGAAATATATTAGCCGGAGAGAATAATAACCCTCAATATAGTTTTGTCACTAGTACAACAACAGGTCTGAGAAAAGATTCAAGTCACAATTTACACCTTGTGAGATTAGGGAGCAACAAAATGACAATCACAAACACATCTGTAAATATTTCAGCGGATTGTTACATGTTAAGCAATGTAGTGATGAATAATCTCCCTACTTCTCAACCATCCACACCAGGGCAACTATGGAACAGTAGTGGTACAGTTAAAATCGCATGAACAAACATGAATTTAAAGGTGTATTATCCATCCAATCAGACATGGATAAATGTTTGGAGCTCAATTTAAATGGTATAAACTTATACAAAAAGGATAGTGGGGTCAATTGGTCTATGAACTCAGATGGCGCTAGTATCAAATTTTACAACAATGGTGATGGTGATACAAACAGTCGATTGGAGTTCAATATTCGGGATGATAATAATGAATTCTTTAGATGGACTAGTTATACTGGTAACTCTTACAGTGAGCTGATGAAGCTTGTTCCTAACGACACAACAAACGGCTTGACTTTCCGCGGGAATAAGATTTTTCATGCAGGTAATGATGGTTCCGGTAGTGGGTTGGATGCTGACACAGTTGGTACATTACAAGCTAGTCAATTTTTAAGAAGTGACACTAGTGACACAATGACAGGAAATCTGACAGTAGGTGGTAATGTTATAACGAATAATTTAAACATCGGATCTGCCACAACAACAAGCTATATAGTAGAAGAGTCAATAACACTTGCAACTAACAAGAGTGTTACAACCCCTGAGTTCAGTCCCACTGGTGCTCCACCCGTAACACCCATAGGTGTTTACTTCTGTCAATTTAGTAGTCAATGGTTTGCATATACATTGTTTGGTTCTATGAGTCGATCACTGGACGGTTTAAACTGGACAACATGTAAGTTGACTGGTATTGCAGCAACACATGCACTCATCACGCTGTCATCGGTTAGATTACCAAACGGTACAGTTCGATTATACACAAAACTCAACGCAGGATACGGTGGTGGTAATCTGGTGAGTGATGATTATGGTGATAGCTGGGTCAGTGGTTCACTCAATGGATCTAACAATTATTACGGTGGGCATTCCAGCAGCAGTCACCACCAAACCACCATCTCATACGATGCAAACGCTACTGGTACTAATGCTTTTGGTTTACAGCCATACGGTTATGGATTGAGTCACCGATCAAGTGAGTATTTTTATGATGCAGCTACTGACGGAGCCATGAGACGCAATTGGGTACGCTGGGCATTGAGCCGGTGGAGGATGACGGATTCGACTCGCGATGGTAACAATTTTTTAACCAACGGAACAGTATTTTTTGGGGGAACCAGTACCGCTGGTAATGCCTACAATCTACTCACAGATGCAGAGATCGATCAAATATTTGCACCAGTTGGTAGTTGGTGGGAAGACGGAGGCACGGGTAATATTGCATGGACCCACTCCGCTTACAACTGGTACCCTAATGGTGGAATGTTATACAATCATGTGTCAGATCTATATGCCATGGGTGGTGGTACATATTACGGCTCATCATGGCTCACATTGTTCATTGGAGGTCTCAGACACATGCATCTACACAAAGCTGCTGGCGGAACAATAAATAGTGCGTTCATAAACAGCTGCCCTGTCAAGTGTTTTGTATGTCACTTCAATTACTACATTAAGAATTACCGGTGGTATGGCAGTGCAGGTAATAACGGCATGGGTGGGTTTAACATCACAACTCCTAACGGAGCACTCATCCAATCACATGGTAGTCGCTCATGGTTCGCACCAATCGAACTATACACAACAAACTCAGGAATACAAGACTTAGCAGATGGTGTGGGTTATCAACAACCAGAGACTCGGTGGATATATCACATACCAGGTCTTAGTTACACTGGACAAGTCACAAAAGAGAGCCCATATGACCCGAACAATGATGTTTTGTTATTCACTACATCTGACGGTACAGTGAAGCGTGTGACTGGCGCGGACCTGGCAGAGTGGTCAAGAAACGGTACTCAACCAACAGTAACAACATACCACAGCACAGCAACAGTAGGTGGTGTGGCTGATACCTTTGTAGGGAGCGAGAGTTCAAACTCCAGCTCGGATGTGAAGGACAACATTAGTTTATATGCACTTGATATTAAGAATCGTTCACGTATAGTAGGTGTTGGTCAAAATGGTACAGCAACTAGGAAAAACATACAATCAAGCTACGATGCCAATGATGTGTGGCAGAACACATTTGCGAATGGATTGAGTATACCGATAGCATCTGCTGTGTTCAATCACGCTGAGAGAAACCGGACTTGTATCGAGTTTCCGACTGTATATTCTGCTGGTTCAATAGTAGATATAGATGTGAATAGTGATGGAGAGTGGTCTAAGGATGGTGTGTGGAATATTGCTGGTGGTTATAGCATGCAGTGGAATTTTCAGACAGATTGGTTGTATGCTCAAGACAACAACAGAACACCACATATATTGGGAACCCAAGGTACAAGAGCTGCAGATTGGTTTCCAACAACAACTGGTTGGAACAGAAGGAACAGTGAATCCACTGACACAACATACACAGATTTTATAGATACCGGTGATACATCCAAAGTCAATTCTGTGGGTAGACTTTTCCCCGGCAGTTGGGCAGAATATAACCCTCTCACCTCACGACAACAAAAAAGCAACGGTGATTATATCATACATGAGCGTAACCGAGAGAACAGGAGTGGTGCAGCAACACAAACCAATTATATTGGTGGTTCATATATGGATTATTTTGTGATCTGGGATCGAACCGGCAGTACACATTCAGACGCCGGTGTTACAAGATCATATGCGTTCCGAACAAACAACGCAATGATCGGCTGGCTGTGGGGCAAAGGTTGGGACACATATGATTACAACAACATGTCTCGTGGTACTAATGTCAATTATAACTCGGATAACCAATGGGGTTTTAACATGTTCGCTCGGATGGTGTTTCAATACACAGCTACATATCAACGGACTCGGACCACTATGGAAGATGATTATGCTTCAGATAATTACTGCACCAGAATACCTGGTAGGTGGTACCCTGAAAGTGGTGATGTTCAGTATGCGTACGTGTATGATAATAACACAGGCATATCACAATCCAATTTTCAAGACACTGATTTGTGGAGATTTGAATTACATTTGTGTAGCAAAGCACCAAATGGAGGCAGCCCAACAAGTGGCATGAGCACACAAAAATTGACAGATATAACTGACACAACATACACACAACGTAACAATGGAAACTCCCAACAAGGTACACCCATGAGTCGATTAGGTCTTAGTAAGAGTGCCACTTTTGGTGGGTTGGGTTTAGAAGCATGGCTCAAAAGCAAGGTCCCCGCGTCCACAGTAGATGATTGGGCTGTTGTTGATGCTGCTGGTGTGAATGATCCTGCTAATTCCTTTATAACAATAACAGATATTACTGTTGGTGAACTACTTTGGACCGGGACCAATTTATTTGATATCAGTTGGCGGGGGCAGATTACTGGCAATGAGAATACAGCTTTGATGATACAGGCCTACAATGGTGATGGTAATTGGAGTGTCATGACAAACCTGCAAACCTGGACTGCAAATACTATTCATGAAGATGGACCCGTGCCGGGGGGGAATTTGTTGTTAGGACGCCGCATTAGATTGTATTGGTATGGTACAGATATATACTCTGATGAAATTGTCTTTGGAGAATCAGTCGGTTCACCTACAACACGTAAAGAGTGGATATTCGAGGTACGTGCTGTTTACACTCCAGATACATCTAAATATTTCCGCAAGTGGTTGCAAGTACGAACTGGTTCTACGGGATGGCCAGATGAACCATGGTTGAGTCAAGTACAACTAGATTTGAGTCGCCCTCACGGATTCGGAGGTAATGGTTATGAATGGAGGGGGAATCTCGCGAATGGTAGCTTTTTTAATTTTTTCTACGCAGACAGTGGTGGTGGTAAATACAGTCATCACCCTGTTGACCTGTTCGACAATTGGGATTCACAAAGTGAATCATCCACATTGACATTCGCACAAGCACTTCGTGCCAACTCACAATCTGCTGAAACACACGCGACTATGGTGGCTGCCGGGCGTGCTCAAAGTGGTAGGTACATATACTCGAAATTCTTCTGTCATCTGGCCACACCTGAGGGTTCACTCTATTTGTCGTTCCGCTCACCAAGCACGGACAGTTCCACAAGAAATAACAGTGTAGATTACGATTATTTACAGTTTGTATATGTTGATTCAAACAATAAACTATGCTTCAGAAATTTCCCGCCACCGGTGGCTGACACGGCAGATAGTTGGAGTTACATCTTCACTACACAGAATAACACATTGTATGCAATAGGTAGGGGTGGTAGTGTTAAATATCGCTTGTTTTATGCTAGCATGGTAAATGTTGACAGGAATCAAAACACAATGTCTGTGCCTTGGAACGAAATATCTCTAGAACAAACCGGAATCACAAGTCCGGTGGGCATCACATATTCACTACCTTTACAAAAATACATATTAGTAGGTGAAAGTGGATTATATGTCACGAGTGTCGCGGGTACAACAACATGGGTGTCAGAATTGAAGCCACAATATGGTTTCTCACAGGACTCACGTACCGGTTTGTATAAAGACCCTGACAATAGTTTACACTTTTTAATTGATGCAAGCAAAAGAATGTCTATAGATGGTACAAAGGTTTCACTTTTACCACAAGCAACTTACACTGCAAAAGTTGTCATGCCAAATCTTCCTACAACCAAGCCATCTCAAACAGGTATGTTGTGGAATAATGGCGGTACATTGAGTGTTTCTTGATGCATGTATGAATAAATAATTATGATATGGCAAAAAACTTCACAGATTTCGAGAAATTAACAGGATCATTCACACCAGCAGCATATGACCAAACTAATGATCCAATAAAAAGCTTCAAGACAGGCACAACTACAACTCAAACCACAACCGGCATGCATCTCGTGGGGTATGATACAGATCTACCTCATGGAGAACGTCAATACTCAATAGAAAGTGTATTACTGGCAGCTGAACCGTATCATGTTGGTCTAGAAAATGTTACCAACGAGAGCAAGGAGTATATGTTTGACGCTAGTATCTTCACTGGTGACACAACAATGGACAATTTGTATTTGAATGGCAATTTACATGTCGAGGGCGAGACCACACAACTCAACACCAACAACATCGCCACCAGTAGTTTTGACATCTCAAATTATGGTACCGACACAGCACTGAGTGTGACACAATATGGACCTAATGGTATCTCTAGATTTTCAAATGGTGATGATGTTGCTCTCGACATCAACCAGCAAGGTAATGTTGGTATTGGTATAGGTGCCAGCACCACCACTAGATTCACAGTGGTGGGTAATGTGAGCACAGTAGGAGACACATACACAACAGGTAGATTTGATGGGAGAAAGGTGAGCGCTGATGGTGACAAACTTGACAACATACAACCATGGGCCGATGTGACTAGTCTGAATCTCGAGAATATATTTGATCGGATGAGCTATCTCAAGATCAACGCATCAGAGTATTCAGAAATCACACCAGCACGTGGTTTTGATCTTCTGGAAGATGGAGAGAATTATTTCAAAGTTCCTGCTCTCAGCACCACACCAGGTCCTGGAATTGGAGATTATTCTGCGGAAAAAATAAAGAGTGTGGAATACAATGCGGATGTGACACGTGATCACAGCGCAGATGTGATACTAAACGTTGTACCAGATGGTCCATGGACTGGTAATGATAACACAACATTTGTGAAAATCACTAGTGCGGAACATGATAGACTCAATGCTATCCGTGGTGTCACGAACAATTTATACAGTGGTGATGACAATCAAGACATCGCCGCGAGCCACATTGTCGCTTCATATCAGCAAGCGTATCCAAATTTCTGGAGCACTGCTGATGAGCTAGAATACAGAGGTACGACAATACCCCGACTCAACAGTGTGTTTGGCAATGTAGAGGCGATCAGCGCACGACGTGACACGGCCATCAACAAGGTCGAACAAACACAAGCAGCTTGGGACAGCACATATAGTAGTGTGTTAACAACCAGCGCCAATTGGGACAGCACATATAGTAGTGTGTTGACAACCAGTGCCAATTGGGACAGTACTCACAACAGTGTGTTTGTCACTAGTGGTAACTGGGATAGCACTCACACAACAACCAACACCACCAGTAGTGATTGGGAGTATGCGCACGATAAAGTGACTCAGATGGAAGAAGCCTGGGATAGTACGTACAATACAACTAAATCAAACAGCGCTGAATGGAGTGCTAGTATCAATAACACTGCTAATGATGATGGTACTGATAAAGCATTACCTGCCGGCAGTGCAGATCTGCAACATGTTGTAATCACTGAAGGATTGACCGCACAATCAACAATCAAACTTGGCGGTGAGGTGTATGTATTGAGAGATGGTCAGTGGACCAAAGGTATAACAACTGCAGTTCCAATGGCAGATTCGATGTTATATTTCGTTGATGGTATATTAGTCGAATGGGATGATGATGCTGTTTGATATGTTCAAGTAGTTTTCTCCAGGTGATTGTTCCGTACACAATACACCTATGAATTAACACAGATGTATTGAGTTGGTAGTCATATCCAGTTTGATATGTTCACGCAAAGACGCACTCTTCGAGATATTAATTTTATGGAGAATCCTGACCTAATAAACTCCGGTTGTAATAACCACTAATATATACCGACATTTAGTCGCAGTTCGGTGCAATGCAGATTTTAACCTGCCGTTTTTCAGCTGTCGTCTAACAGTTGTGTTTAATTTAGCTTTGTCCCTTCCAGCAGTTCTCTCTGCCGAGTTGCAAACCATCTTTGAGTCAACCACTACTCACGCTCGTGTACCGAAAACGCTGATGGGTATGCTGTAGCGTTATTACACACTTGTGCACTATATATATGATATACACAATAAACTAGAAATCAACCATAAATAATAATATATGAAGGAAAGCCCGTTCTTTTTTGAGATTAAAGATGTAATGACCCAATTCGTTGGTGCGTTTAATGATGTTATAATTAAAAGACATACTAGATACAAGCAAATAAGGCAACGTGTAAAGGTTAGATATGTGTATGCACCAAAGCAACGTGTCATACATGATCTGACAAACAAAGCGAAACACATTACACTTCCAGTTGTTGCGGTTAATATTAATAGTGTGAGTAGAGATGAAACTAGAGTATTCAATAAAATATATGGATCCTATGCATTTGAGCATGAGAGAAATATTAACAAGAGAACACCTGGATCAGTTTCTAGTGCATATCAACTACCACAACCAGTACCAATTAATATAGAAGTTAGTATGAGTATACTTGCTAGATATCAAACTGATGTGGAGCAGATAATAAGCAATTTTGTACCATTTAGTGACCCGTATATAGTAATTTCATGGAAGATACCAGAGGGATTCGCTCCTAATGAACAGGAGATTAGATCTGAAGTGAATTGGTCAGGGAACCTAAATATGAATTATCCAGAAGAAATTTCAAGTAATGATCCTTTTAGATTGAGTTGTGATACTAGCTTCACTATAAAGACATGGCTATTTAAACCAAATCCCGGACCTGTAAATGTAGTACATAAAATAACAACCAACATGACCCCAGCTGGATCTGAACAAGACATACAGAGCAGTGATTTCTCATACTCTTTACCTTTTTACGATAACGTGTCAGAAAGGTCGTATATCGAGGGACTAGGATCACCGTTAACAGCCGCACCGTTCATAACGCATATAGATGAGATTGGTGACCATAGAACTATACTTGGCTACAATCTACTGAACACAACTAATGTTTATATATCTGGAACCAACACTAATAACCTGAGCGGGGAACACGTTGATGATTTTAATAGTACATTATTCCCAGCATTTACTGGTGTACCGGTCGAATTTGATATAAATAATGATAATAAGATGATTTTTAAATTGCCAGAAGGTATTGATGATACAGAATTAGATGTAATCATATTGAATGATGGTGGGTATGATACTGCACTAGGTTCCACGCTACATGGCAAAGGTATTAAAATCTACTGATTTTATTCAGATATAAACTCTAAAAGTAAATATATAAAACTTAGAAGCATGTGTGTATGTTTGGGGTGTAAACTAAGTTGGACATATAAATAATTGTAATGGCCACTAAATGTAATAACAACATAACTGTTGAGAGTTTACCTGTAAAACAATCAATCGTGGGTGATGATTATTTATTAGTATACAATAGTAATGTAACTAGTAGGATTAAAGTATCTGACGTTGTTTTTGGTGTCGAGAATTTTGACTTCTATCCAGAGTTAATCAGTATAATTGATAAGGTTGATGACATAACGTTAACAACAACATCAAACTCCGCAAACTGGACTGATACATATAACACAGTACACACAAACTCAGCTAGCTGGGGAACTCTCAGTGATCCTGAAACATCGACACTAATTGATGAGATCAAGCTCAATAAAGATAGATGGACTAACACTGCAATTACAGTGGAGTCTGGTAGCGCAGCTTGGGAAAGAACTAGACTAGCAGTAGATCAGAGTGCTGATAGATGGACCACTATTGCTAATATTGTAGAGGCATCACAATCTCAATGGGATTCAGCGTATGCAGCTACCCGGGACGGCATCTCAGCAATACACGAAGCTCTAGAACAAATAGAGCAATCACCATGGTATACATACATGTATTCTGGTAGTGGTGGGGATGGTAGTGGTGGAGGAGGAGATAATGACAACACACTGTTACTGAACAGTATATACTCGACTGTATACGCAAACTCTTCTAGATGGGAGGAGATTGATATACCTGAGTTGTACGAGCAACAATTAACCTCTGTCTATAATAATGTAATATCTAATTCCGCGCAATGGGACACCCCAGATATACCACAGTTGTATGCTGATAAAATATCACAACTTGAAAGTGATATATCTATTGTAAATACAAATGGTAATAAATGGGATTGGGCACACGGTATTGTTTCTACTAACTATACTAACTGGAATCAAACACACGCGAGAGTAACCGCAGATTACGTGAATTGGAGCAGTACACATAGTGCTGTCCGTTCAACTAGTGGTACATGGGATAGTTCATCAAGTATTGTATTATCTAACCATAGCAAATGGCAGGATACATACAATAAGGTAACTACTGACGCTAGTAAGTGGGATTCAACGTACAATAGAATACAATCTTCCGGAGGGTTTTGGGACGCTGCATATGTAGCTATAAACTCAAAAGAGTCATCGTGGGACTCTGCGCATGATAGAATTGTAGCGGATGCAGATGATTGGAGTGAAGCATACAACACAGTTACTACAAGATCAACACTCTGGGATGCAGCACAACTAAGAATCATAGATGATGCTCCTGACTGGGATAGAGTAACAAAGAGAGTCGATGATTATGGCAATAATTGGGATTCAGCATTTACAAAAATAACAACTACAGCCAGTACGTGGGATTCAATCGCGACTAGAGTTAATAATTCTGGTGATGATTGGGATCGTACTTATATGGCTGTTATATCCAACAGCGCGAATTGGGACACACATACTGATGTAACTAGTATAACGAATATAATACAATCTAACAGCGCTGATTGGAATTCAACTTTTGGTAGTAGTGATAGATGGAATAGTCTGTACACATTTGTGGAGAGTGATAGTGGTACAAACAACACCACATACAATCAAGCGACATATGTACATCAAACTGGTGGTACTATAACTGGTGATGTTACTATTGATAGTGGTGTATTGAGAGTTGTTGGAGATATCCACGCAACTGGAGATTTATATGTTAATAAAAATAGTATAATATTCTCTGATGAACAAACATGGAGTAGTGATGATAGTACTAAAGCCAAATCTATCTATAATAACTATCACAGTAGTAGTGCGTCATATTTAAGTACTGTAAATGTTGTCGAAGAGAAGCAAGAAGAGTGGAGCATTTCATTCGAGACGGTTGATGCGCGGGGAGCGATCTGGGATCAGACGACATTACGTGTGGATACATCTGCTGAGAAGTGGGATGTAGCGGAGGCTCTAGTACAGGCTAAGCACACCGATTGGTCTGATACACATGATATAGTAGATGATAATAAGTCTCTATGGACTGAGGCTTACACTAAGGTTGATTCTAATTACAATAAGTGGAACACCGCGTATGATACTATATTAGCGAAAGAAGGGGATTGGAATGCTGCTGTAACAACGCTTAATTTATTAGCGGATAAGTGGGATGCTACACGAGATACAGTCATCGCAAATGAAACAGAATGGACATATGCATACACACAGGTAAACGCTAATAAGACACATTGGGACAATACATACATACGTGTTAATACTCGTGGTGATAAATGGGATGATACATTTGAGAGGGTTGATGACTTTGGAGACAATTGGGATAGGACATATAGTATCGTTACAACGAACAGTGCGATGTGGTCCACTCATACAGATGTAACTGGATTAACATTAACATTGAGAAACAGTAGCTATTGGGAAGATGCATATAGTGTTGTTAGTACTAATAGTGGTGATTGGTTTTCACCACCAGATCTAGTTTCGTTAATTTATAGTAATAGTGGTATGTGGAACGGGGCATATAGCTTCGTAAATGCAGATAGTGCCACCAATAACACAGAATATAATCGTAATATATTTGTCAATGTTAGCGGTGATGAGATAACTGGAAACCTGGCAATTGAAGGCATTCTAACAGCTGAAACGACATTAAATGTTTTTGGTGATATAATTTTTGGAGATGGTCATGACCATCACGGAGTAGTTCATGATGAAGCATCTCTAGAATCTCTAACATTACAAAATGTAAGGGACTTCAAACAAGTACAATCCACTGTAGTAGCAAATAGCGGTGTATGGTTCTCACCACCATCGATAACATCACTAATTCAGAACAATAGTGGGATGTGGGATGGGGCTTATAGCTTTGTCCATACTGACAGTGCAACAAACAACACAGAGTATAATAGAAGTACATTTGTTAATGTCAGTGGTGATGAAATAGTAGGTGATCTGATTGTTGATGGTAACGTAGTGTTTGAGAAAAAATTAAACTTGTTTGATGAATTAATATTTGGTGATGGTATCGATCACCACGGAGTAGTTCATGATGAGACATCTTTAGAACCTCTATCGCTACAAAATGTAAGGGATTTTAAGTCGATCCAATCAGTTGTTGTCTCAAACAGTGCGGATTGGCTCACACCTCCAGCATTAACACTGCTAGTACAAACTAATAGTGGTAACTGGAACAGTGTATATTCAACAGTTCAAGCAAACAGTAGTTTATGGTTCTCACCACCAGAGTTGACCGCTTTGATAGAATCTAGTAGCGGTAAATGGGATGCTGCTCATACGTTTGTTATTTCTGAGAGCGCTACAAATAATACAGATTACAATCGGACAAACTTCTTTAATGTTAGTGGAGATACAATCACCGGAGAGTTGAGTGTTAAGGGTGATGTTATATTTGATCAACAGTTTGTTGTATTGGATGGTGAGATAATATTTGGTGATAGTGTTCATGATCATGACTGGGATCACGATCCAACCGCGATCGAGAGATTAACAATACAAGATGTACGAGATTTTAAGAGCGTTGAGTCTAGTGTTGTAGCAACAAGTAGCGACTGGGACAGTGTATATTCAACAGTTAATTTTAACAGTGGTGATTGGTTTTCTCCACCAGAACTCACTGCATTACTACAATCAAACAGCGCTAATTGGATTAATACACATGCAAGTGTACATAGCTCAAGTGGTAGTTGGGATAGTGTATATGATAGTGTGTGTGCAACGAGCGGTACATGGAATAATACCACTAATCAATTTAATACCAATAAACCAAGATGGGATAGTGTACATAGCTTTGTAACCGCGGATAGTGGTACTAACAATACAGAATATAATAGAAATACTTTCGTTAACATAAGTGGTGATAAGATCACCGGAGATTTGACTATCAACGGAGTACTGAGTGGTACATCTGCAATATTCAGTAGTATAACTGCATTGAGTAGTGTAGTGAATGTTATAGACATTAAAGCGAGAGAGCTTAGCGGATATGATATAATTGATGGTGATTTAAGTATAGGTCATGAGTTACTAGTCAAAGGTCGTACTGGTGTTGATAGTGATATAAATATCGTCAACGGTGCAATTCTATTTGGTGATGGATTATGGAATCATGACACATATCACCGCCCAGATCTTTTAGAAGAGTTAAATAAAGAACACGTAGTACAATTTAAAGATAGTTACAGTGCATTGATAACCACGAGTGCTGATTGGGATAGTGCTTATAACAGTGTGTTGACTACAAGTGCTAAATGGGATAGTACATATGAAGACGTCCGTGCAACAAGTGGTGATTGGGACAGTACACATGCTAGTGTGTTGGCAACAAGTGCTGATTGGAATAGTGCCTATAACAGTGTGTTAACTACAAGTGCTGATTGGGATAGTACACACGAGAGTGTGTTGGCTGCAAGTGCTGATTGGGACAGCACTCACGAGAGTGTGTTAGCTACAAGTGCTGAGTGGGATAGTGTTTATAACTTTGTTAGCAGTGATAGTGCCACAAACAATACAGAGTACAATAGAAATACATTTGTTAATGTAGGGGGTGATACTATCACTGGTAATCTTGATGTAATAGGTACATTGAGTGGTACAAGTGCTATATTTACAAGTATAACCGCGATTTCATCTTTTGTTGATGTTATAGATATAAAGGTTAGAGAGCTTAGTGGTTATGAAATTATTGATGGTGAATTGGTGGTTCATGATGATATTACTGCAGCTAACAATTTATATGTAACTAACGGGGCTATAATATTTGGTGATTCAGGACTGTATCACAACACACCTCATGACCCACTCGCGACTGAAACGTTAACCAAGCAGAATTTAAGAGATTTTAAGAGTGTTTATAACAGTGTATTAACGACAAGCTCAACATGGGATAGTGTTTATGGTAATGTTTTAACTAACAGTGGTAGCTGGGATAGTGTTTATAGCCTTGTTAATAGTGATAGTGCTACTAACAATACTGAGTACAACAAAACTACATTTGTAAATGTAACAGGGGATACAATAACAGGCTCTCTAGACATTGAGAAACACCTACACGTACATGACGATATAAACATAGAGCATGGCTCTCTCTGGTTTGGTCATCAACACTTTCATCACGGAGAACCCCATCATGATGTAGATGTTGAAGAGTTATCCAGAGAAAATGTTGTTCAACATAAGAGTACACACAGTAGTGTTCATAATACAAGTGGTGATTGGGACAGTACACATGTTAGTGTGTTAACTAACAGTAGCAACTGGGACAATACTCATATAAGCATGTTAGCTACAAGTGCTAAATGGGACAGTACATACAATAGCGTTTGTGCAACAAGTGCTGTGTGGGACAGTACTCATGCAAGTGTTTATACGACCAGTGCCAACTGGGACAACACTCACACAAGTGTGTTAGGTACTAGCGGTGACTGGGACAGCACACACACGAGTGTTTTTAATTCCAGTGCTAATTGGAACGGGGCTTACAACTTTGTTCACACAGACAGTGCTACTAACAACACGGGGTATAATAGTAGTGCGTTTGTTAATGTGAGTGGTGATACAATCACAGGTGATTTGACAGTTGCTGGTCAGTTGAGTGCAACGACAGGTATATTCACGAGCTTAACAGCACTCAGTACAGTGATAAATGTTATAGACATAAAAGCTAGAGAATTAAGTGGTTATGATATTATTGACGGTGACCTTAAGATTGGACATGAATTGTATGTTGGAGAACGTATCGAGTCAACAAATGATATAAACTTGATCAATGGTCAGATACTTTTTGGAGATGGTACTTGGGATCATGATATATATCATAATGAACATTTACTTGAAGAACTGAATAGAGAAGATGTAGTACAATTTAAAAATACACATAACAGTGTATTAGCGACAAGCTCAACATGGGACAGTGTTTATGGTAGTGTTTTAACTACCAGTGGTGATTGGGACAGTACCCATGCAAGCGTGTTAACCACAAGCGCCAACTGGGACAGTACTCACAACAGTTTGCTAACCACAAGTGGTAACTGGGACAGTACACACATCAGCGTTCTTATTACCAGCGGTAACTGGGACAGTACTCATGCAAGCGTGTTAACCACAAGCGCCAACTGGGACAGTAC
>ENA-UZWY01000347-UZWY01000347.1-metagenome-genome-assembly--contig:-Day-2--50m-contig-347_pt1 | contig 18588 bp, 14 predicted proteins | sample MGYA00260341_ERZ794901 | MGnify/ENA metagenome assembly ERZ794901 | reverse complement strand
TAATCCTTTGATTTTAATATCCATTTGACAGGCAGTAATTCCTTCTGAGGTTCCTGTAACTTTGAAATCCATGTCTCCTAAATGATCTTCATCACCTAGAATATCACTTAAAACGGCATATCTTTCTCCATCAGAAATTAGTCCCATAGCAATTCCTGAAACAGGTCGAGTAATTTGAATTCCAGCATCCATCAATGCCATTGTACCAGAACATACTGTAGCCATTGAAGAGGAACCGTTTGATTCAAGAACTTCACTAACTACTCTTACTGTATATGGACAGTCATCAGGAATCATTCCTTTTAAACCTCTTTGAGCTAAATTACCATGACCAACTTCTCTTCTTGACGTTCCTCTTAGCGGTCTTGCTTCTCCAGTACAAAATGGAGGGAAGTTATAGTGTAAGTAAAAACTTTCTTCACCTTCAAATGACGGCATATCAATTTTGTTAGCATCTCTAGATGTTCCTAAAGTAACAGTAGCTAAAGCTTGAGTTTCACCTCTGGTAAATATAGCTGATCCGTGAGTTGATGGTAAGTAATCAACTTCACACCAGATATCTCTAATCTCATCAGTTTTTCTACCATCTAATCTAACTCCTTTAGTTAAGGTCAGTTCTCTAATTGCTTCTTTTTGAGATTTATTAAAATATTTTAGGATTAACTTTCCATACTCTTCAGTTTCTTCTTCAGAGAAAGAAGCCTTTAATTCTTCTTTTAAATTAGCAAAAGCTAAACTACGTTCAGCTTTCGAAGTCCCTTTTTTTGCAATAGCGTAACATTTATCATATGAAGCTTCGTGAATTTTTTTAGCTAATTCTTCGTTTTCATCACTAGTTTCATATTCTCTAACTTGCTTTCTGCCAACGGCATCAGCTAACCTTTCTTGAGCTTCAATTTGAATTTTTATAGATTCATGAGCGAACTTTATTGCATCAGCCATTTCTTCTTCACTACATTCATCCATCACACCCTCAACCATCATAACTGAATCAGCAGAAGCACCAACCATTATTTCAATGTCAGCATTAGCTAATTGAGCTCTACTTGGGTTAATGATAAATTCTCCATTTACTCTTGCAACTCGAGCTTCAGAGATTGCACACTCAAAAGGAAAATCACTTAATTGTATAGCAGCAGATGCAGCAAGGCCTGCTAAAGCATCAGGCATTACATCTTCATCATGTGACATTAATTGAATCATCACTTGCACCTCAGAATGATAATCTTTTGGAAACAATGGTCTAAGAACTCTGTCTACCAAACGCATAGTTAATACTTCTCCGTCGCTTGGTCTAGCCTCTCTTTTAAAGAATCCTCCAGGATATCTACCAGCAGCAGCAAATTTTTCTCTATAATCAACTGTTAATGGTAAAAAGTCTACGTTTGAAGATTCATAATTAGAGACTACAGTACATAAAAGCATAGCCTTTCCCATTTGAACAACTACTGATCCATGAGCTTGTTTTGCAAGTTTTCCAGTTTCTAATGTAATTTTTCTTCCATCACCAAGATCGATGGATTCTTTGTAAATTTTTATTTTCATATTTTTCATTAAATAAATTAAGTTTTGTTGTGTCTTAGGTAGAATACCAATGAAAAACTATGAGATGGATATTTATTTACGGAGATTTAATTTTTTAATTATTTCTCTATAACGAGTAATATCTTTATTTTTAAGATAGTTCAATAAGCTTTTTCTTTTACCCACCATCATTACTAAAGACCTTTCAGTATTATAATCTTTATGATTATTTTTTAGATGTTTAGTTAAATGGTTGATTCTAGCTGTAAACAATGCTATTTGTCCTTCAGCGGAGCCCGTATCTGATTCAGATTTACCGTGCTTTTTAAATATTTCCTTTTTATTTTCCTTAGATAAATACATGCCAATATTTTTGTAAATAATTATTATGTAACCAATATTTAATTATTGGAGGCGCAAATATAGGATTAAATTTTGAAATGATAGAATTAAATACTGTTCTTTCTAATAGGTCTATTAAGTATTAAATCAAAATATAAATTTATTTTCTCCTTCAATTTTGTTCTTGGAGTAATAAAGTCTAAAAAACCGTGCTCTAATAAAAATTCTGATTTTTGAAACCCTTCGGGGAGGTCTTGACCTGTAGTATCTTTAACAACCCTTGGTCCAGCAAATCCAATTAAAGCTCCAGGTTCAGAAATATTTATATCCCCAAGCATAGCAAAAGAAGCAGTTGTCCCACCTGTAGTAGGGTCTGTACATAAAGAAACATATGGAAGCTTATGATTTGAAAGTTGTGCAAGTTTTGCAGATGTTTTTGCCATTTGCATTAAAGAAATAGCACCTTCCATCATTCTAGCTCCTCCAGATTTCGAAATTATTAGTAAAGGTATTTTTTTAGAAATGGCATGATCTACAGCTCTCGTGATTTTTTCACCAACTACTGACCCCATTGAACCTCCAATATATCTAAAATCCATACAAGCTATAACTAACTCTTTACCTAATGATTTTCCAATAGCAATTCTTACAGCATCTTTTAATCCTGTTATTTTTTCAGCTTCTTTACTTCTTTGTTTATATGGTTTATTATCAATAAATTTTAATGGATCTTTTGAGGATATTTTTTTATCTAATTCTTTGTATTCATTATCAAAAAGAATTTTAAAATATTCATTGCTTCCTATTCTTAAATGAAAACCATCTTCAGGTGAGACATAAAAATTTTCTTCTAATTCATCAGTATCTATAATTTTACCAGTTGGAGTTTTATGCCATAACCCCTCTGGAGTATCCTTTTTTTCTTTTGTAGTTGTCTGAATTCCTTTTATTGTTCTTTTAAACCAAGCCATTTTTAAGGATATTTATTCAAATATAAGAAACCTAAATTATTGAAGTGTTTTTACATTATTTAGATCATGAAAAGCTTGAATTAACCTAGTTTTAAAGCTTTCTTCAGCTTTTCTTAGCCAAACTCTTGGATCATAATATTTCTTATTAGGAATATCCGATCCTTCTGGGTTTCCAATCTGAGTTTTTAAAAAATCTTTATTTTCATTAAAATAATCTCTAATTCCAGACATAAAAGCATCGGNNTCTCTAATTCCAGACATAAAAGCATATTGCATATCTGTATCTATATTCATTTTAATAGTTCCATAATCAATCGCTTCTCTAATTTCCTCAATTGAAGAACCAGATCCACCATGGAAAACAAAATCTATAGTATTATTTGGAACATTGAACTTTTTAGAAATATAATCTTGGGAATTTTTTAAAATCTTTGGAGTTAACTTAACATTACCAGGTTTATAAACTCCATGAACATTGCCAAATGCAGCTGCAATTGTAAATTTATTACTGATTTTAGACAATTCTTCATAGGCGTATGCAACTTCTTCTGGTTGAGTATATAATTTTGAATTATCTATATCAGTATTGTCTACACCATCTTCTTCACCACCTGTAATCCCTAACTCTATTTCTAAAGTCATACCTATTTTATCCATTCTTTTTAAATATTCTTTGCAAATGGAGATGTTTTCTTCAAGAGGCTCTGCAGAAAGATCAATCATATGAGAACTAAAAAGTGATTTTCCAGTTGATTTAAAATTTTCTTCACTGGCAGTTAATAATCCATCAATCCAAGGAAGAAGTTTTTTTGCAGCATGATCAGTGTGAAGAATTATAGAAACATTATAAGCCTTAGATAGTTCATGAACATGTTTTGCCCCAGCAATTGCACCTTTAATTGCACCATTTTGATAGTCATTTGATAATCCTTTTCCTGCATTGAAAATGGCTCCTCCGTGTGAGAATTGAATTATTACTGGAGAATTCAGTGAAGATGCTGTCTCTAAAACTGAATTTATTGAATTTGAACCTATAACATTTACTGCAGGTAAAGCAAATTTTTTTTCTTTTGCCAATTTGAAAATTTGTTGGACTTCATCTCCAGTTGCAACTCCACTTTTTATTTCCTTCATTATAATTTTCTTGTTATAAGAGATTGCTAAATTAAAAAGAAATATTGATTTAAAATGGATAATTTAATCCGATGTTGAATACAGCTTTTTTAAGTTGAAAATCAGTTAGCCACCTTTCTTTTAAATCTAATGCAGGGTTATAAGCTTTTAATCCCATGTCAAGCCTTAAAACAAAGTATCCTAAATTATATCTCATTCCAATTCCAGTTCCAATAGCAATTTCATTAAAATCTTTAAAACCATCAAAAGTTCGTTTTGAATCATTTGTATTATCAAATACATTCCAAATATTTCCAATATCAGTAAAAATTGCTCCATCAAGCTTGCCAATTAATTCAAACCTGTATTCGAAATTAAATGCAATTTTCATATTTGCTTCATTGAATTCGCTAATAGCTCCACTGCTTCCAGGTCCAAGCCTATATACTTCCCAGGCTCTATTATCATTAGAACCTCCTGAGAAAAATGATTTAGAAAACGGAATATTGTCTGAATTTCCAAAAGGAACAGCAATACCATAATAGCCTCGAAAAGCAAGTACTGAATTTGAAGAAATAGCCCAATGTTTAATATAATTTAACTCCGTTTTAAAATATTGAGAATACGCCAATCCAAGAATTTTTTTGTTTCCATATTGATCTTTGGAGGCATTAAATTGACCTGCTAAAAAATTTGTTATATTTCCTGCTAATTCTACTTTAAATTTAAATTCAGAAAAATTTTCATCAAAAATATTTTTTCTAGTATTTGTTATTATTGAAAAATTTGAACCAATGATAAGGTTGTTTGATGTAAGTCTATTTCTTCGATCATTTATATAATTAACAATATTATAATCTTGTTGACTTAAAGAGATATTATTAGAAATGACATCACTTATAAATGAATTAATACCTTCTGGAATAATCAATCTATTTAAAGCATCAAAATAGGCGCTATTGGTATTATAATTTTTTGCAATTGTATTTATAGAATTAAATGAACTAGAATAAATATTAAAGTAGTTAATGCTATTTTTATTATTAACTAACTCAACATTAAATAAACCTAAATTGATTTTTTGATCATTTTTATTTGTCCAATCATAATTCAAATCAAATTTAAAACTTTGTCTATCTAAGCCAATATTTGTTTGTTTTGATGTGCCCAAACCAATATAAGTGGTTGGATTAAATTCAAGAGGAAGTATCTTTTTAGAATTAAATGGCATATAGAATCTAGGAAATTTAAGCCTAAGATCAATTCCAAATTCTGAAATAGTAGTATTAGCTGATTTTCCAACAGTTCCCCTAGTACTTATTTCTAATCTTTCAGCCCCTTGAAAAATATTTCTACTAGTAAAAGAGTTTTCAAAAGCTATTCCAATATCTTCAATATTTGAATGTTTTAAATCAAATCCGAAACCAAGTGAAAATCTTTTTTTGGCGCTTAATAAAATATTAGCTTCTAACTCATTATTTGAATTTTCTAAATAACTGTAACTAACTGATGGATATTGAAAATTTTCAAGATTGTTTAATTGTCGAATAGTTTTTGACCTTAAAATATCGCTGTAAGGATCTCCTTTTTTGAAATGTATTAAATTTGTTAAATTTTCAGGTTTGTATCTTGGTTTTCCTTTTGAAAAAATATTTATATTATCATATTCTATACTATTTTCTAAATCTTCTTTAGAAAGAGAAATAAAATCATCAGTATAAATATTTATTTCATTTATATAGTGAATTTTATATTCATTAGTTAATTGTGAATTATCATTTTTTAAATTATATTCTGAAATATTTATTTTAACAGGGATTCTTAAATCTAAACCACTAGAATCTCTTGAAGCTTCAAAAGAAATGGAACTGATTTGAAAATTATAAATTCCAGAGTTTTTAAATAACTTATCTAGTCTATTTCTCTCTGATTCAAAATCTAAAGTATTAAATGGGTTATTTTTTTTTAAAAAAGAGCTTTCTAAATTTTTACTATATATAGAATCTAATAATTTTGATTGAATATTAGATTTGATATTGTCAAGGTAATATTGATTTCCTAAAAGAATATTGTATATAACTTTTCCGTAATTGCTGTTGTTTTTGTCTATCTCTATTTTTGAAGAAATGTTAGCGTCAAAATATCCGTTATTTTTAAAATATGATTTTAAGTTTTCAATAGAAATTTTTGTTTTAGTTGAGTCTATTAATTGAAGTTCTTCACCATTTCTTTCTTTCCAATCATTAAAATTTTGAATATATTTTTTTATTTGTTGAATCTGTTTTTTAGACAATATTTTTGTTAATTTTTTTTCTTTTTTTGAAGATTTTTTTAACCATTTATTAAAAATAGAATCAGGATTTTTTCTTGATGATTCATACAATGATGCGGATAAAGGAAATCCTAAAAAATATTTGTTTTTATTTTGGGTTAGTAAAGGTTTTAGAGAATCTTTTGAGATTGAATTGCCATTTATTAAAATCTGGTTAGATTTAAGAATTAATTTTCCTTTTTCAATATTTTTGGAAATAACACATGATTCAGTAAAAGGAATCAAGAATATAAATAATAGTATTTTTGCTAATCGATATTTCACAAATAAAATATTATAATCAAAAATACAGCTTTAAATATGGTTACCAAAAAGGATATAAAATTCATAAATAGTCTAAAGCATAAAAAATTTAGACATTTAAATAGTAGTTTTATTGTTGAAGGGAAAAAATCAATTGCTGAATTTTTGGATTCTGATTATGAACTTATCAAGCTTTTCTCAGTTGATTGTTCCATATTTAATAAAATAAAAAATCAAATAAAAATTGATAAAAGTTTATTAAGAAAAATTAGTTTTTTAATTAATCCAGATGATCATTTAGCTATTTTTAAATTGAGTGATGCAAAGCCAATAGACAATAATAATTTAATTATTGCTTTGGAATCTATAAGAGATCCAGGAAATTTAGGCACAATAATTCGCACTTGTGAATGGTTTGGAATAAAGGATATAATATGCTCCATGAATTCCGTAGATTGTTATAGCCCTAAAGTTATTCAGTCAGCTATGGGATCTGTTTCCAGAGTTAATATTACATATTTAGATTTAGATACATATTTAAAATCTACAAAAACTATAAAAATAGGGGCATCATTAAATGGAAAATCTATTTACCAACATAATAAATCCTTAGATAATGGAATTATTGTATTTGGAAATGAAGCAAATGGAATCTCTAGTGGATTATTTAAATTAATGGATTTTAATTTATCCATCCCAAGGTTTCAAAACAATAATTTTCCAGAAAGCTTGAATCTAGCTTCTTCAGTAGGAATTATTTTAGGAGAAATAAAAAGGAAAAGTATTTGATTAGTGAAAAGTTAAATTAATGAAGACACCTCTTGTATTTAATTTATCTATATGCCCAGTCCAAGGACTATTTATATCATTGTCAGGTACCAATTCATTTTTCAAAGAGAATAATCCACGGATTGATGGTGAAAATTTGAAATATTGTAAGTAAAAGTCAATTCCAAACCCCAATTCGTAATATAAAGTGTTAGTTTTTAATCTAAATACATTGTTTTTATTGTCTTCAGGGGAGTTTTGGTTACTTGATAGATTGAAAGATGTAGAAATTCCTCCAATTAAATAAGGTCTAAAATTATCAATTCTTTTAGAACTGAATTTTAATAAAAGAGGCAAGTGAATATAAGTTGATTTAATTGTTCTTAATGTGTCACTGTATTGTGTAAATTTAGATCTTTCATTAAATTTTAGTGCTCCTTTATTCGTATGAAGGCCAGGTTCAAAACGTAAGTTTAAATGTTCATTTATTTTAAGGTCTCCAATTAATCCAATGTTTAGCCCCAATTCTTCTTCAACTTGAGTAGTATAATTAGGATTTGTTTTATAATCAATTTTAAAATTGTATTGATTTAATCCAATAAAATATCCAAAATGTATTTTTTTATTGTCAAAATTTTGAAGATTTTCAACTTTAACTCCTTTTTTTTGACTAAAGCCATTAAAGAAAAAAAACAGTATTATAAGAACAGAAAAGTATTTATTCATAATCTATAATCAAATTTATGAAACATTAATTTAAATGATTTAAAATCTTTTAATATTAAAAAACATATTAATTTTTATAGAATCAAGTATATTTGCATAGTTATTCAATGCTATATATATGAAAATCATAATAGCAGGAGCTGGTGAAGTTGGATTCCATTTGGCAAAACTACTCTCTTTTGAGTCTCAGGATATTACCTTAATTGACAATAAGAAATCAAACCTGAACATTGCTGAACATCAACTTGACATTAAAACAATTGAAGGAAATTCTGCTTCAATTTCTGTTTTAAAAGAAGCTAATGTCGATAAGTCTGATTTGGTTGTTTCGCTTACTTCTTCAGAAACTACAAACTTTTCAACCTGTTTTTTAGCAAAACAGTTAGGAGCTAAAAGAACAATTGCAAGAATATCTAATTCAGAATTTATTAATAGTGATCATGATATAGATTTTAATTGCATAGGAATAGATGAACTGATTTCTCCTGAGAATTTAGCAACTGAAGAAATAAAACTTTTAATTCATGAATCAGCTTTTACAAATATTCATGCTTTTGAAGAAGGAATATTAAAAATGATGGGGGTAAAACTTGAAAAAAAGGCTCCTTTTGTTGGAAAAAATGTAATGGAGGCTGCTTCGGTATTTCCTGGGGTTCATTTTATGCCAATAGCATTAAAAAAAGAAGGAACTGAAAAAACAATTATTCCTCGAGGTGATACAGTTTTCTGTGATGGAGACCAAGTTTATTTTATAACTGATAAAAAAGGTTTACAAGAACTTTATAATCTTTTAGGAACGGTTAAACAGAACATTGATAATATAATGATTTTAGGTGCAGGGAGAATTGGCTCTAAATTAGCAAGAGATTTAAGTAATGAAGGGTTAAATGTTAAGATAATAGAAATTAATGAAGAAAAAGCAAATAATTTAGCTGAGGAATTGTCTGATGTAATGATGATAAATGTAGATGGAAGAAATGTAGATTTATTAGTTGAAGAAAATTTAGAAAATATGGATGCTTTTATTGCAACTACTGGAAATTCTGAAACTAATATAATGTCATGTTTGATGGCAAAGTCTAAAAAGATTAAAAAGACAATTGCTCTTGTTGATAATATGGATTATTTTAATTTATCTCAATCTATTGGAATAGATACACTGATAAATAAGAAGCTTTTAGCTGCAAATGACATTTTTCGTTTTGTTAGAAATGGAGATATTGTTGAATTAGCGAAATTGAACAATATGGATGCTGAAATTGTTGAGTTTAATGTAAGCAATAAATCAAAAGTTTTAAATAAAAAAATAGTTGATCTAAATTTTCCTAGAGAGGCTATAATTGGAGGTGTAATTAGAGGAGATAAAGGGATAATAGCTCTTGGAGATTTTGTAATTCAATATGGTGATAGAGTTTTAGTATGTTCCACACCTGAAGTTTTAAGTAAAGTAGAGAGTTTATTTTTATAGACTAAGTATGACCAAACTTAATAAAAAATTAATCTTTTATATTATTGGAATGCTTCTAGTTTTTAATGGAGGAGCAATGCTTATTTCTTCGATAGTTAGTCTAATAGTTAATGATGGTGCAATTAGAGAAATTATTCTTTCAGCTGTTATTGTAATTGTGTCTGGTTGTTTATTTATGACCTTTTCTAAAAATAATACTAGACAAATTAATAAAAGAGATGGTTATTTAATAGTTACTATAGGGTGGCTAACTATGGTTTTTTCAGGAATGCTTCCCTATTATTTAACAAATGCAATAACGTATTTTCCTAATTTACTTTTTGAAACCATGTCTGGTTATACTACTACAGGTTCCACAATATTAAATGATATTGAAGGATTACCTAAAAGTATTATTTTTTGGAGAAGCATGACCCATTGGCTTGGAGGAATGGGTATTATTGTATTAGCTATAGCTATTCTTCCATTACTGGGAATAGGAGGCATGCAACTTTTTTCAGCGGAGGCACCAGGAACTGGAATAACTAGTGATAAGATACATCCAAGAATAAGTGATACGGCCAAAAGACTTTGGATTATTTATGTTGGATTAACATTTGCAGAAACTATATTATTAAAAATAGCAGGAATGAGTTTTTTTGATGCTGTTAATACCTCCATGAGTAATATTGCTTCTGGTGGATTTTCATCTAGAAATGCAAGTATAGGATATTGGAATAGCATGCCTATTATCCAATACATTATTATACTTTTTATGTTTTTAGCAGGAACTAATTTTATTCTAATATATTTTGGTTTAACAGGAAAATTTAAAAAAATCATTCAAAATACTGAGTTTAAATGGTACTTATCTTTTATTTCAGTTTTTACTATAGTTATAACAGTAGTTTTATTCATTTCTGTTAATTTAAATGAAACAGATGTTTTTCACCCCCAGGTCTTAGGAAAATTTGAAAGTAGTTTTAGGCATGCTCTATTTCAAGTTGTAGCTATTATTACTACAACTGGATTTGTAACTGGAGATTTTATTTCCTGGACTCCTTTTATAACAATGTTTTTCTTTGGAATAATGTTTTTAGGCGGATCTTCTGGGTCAACATCTGGAGGAGTTAAAATATTGAGACATTTGATTCTTATAAAAAACGGTGTGTTAGAGTTCAAAAGATCTTTACATCCCAATGCAATTATTCCTTTGAGACATAACAACTCTGTAGTTGAAAGACCAATTGTTATTCATGTACTTGGATTCTTTATTCTATATCTAATTTTATTTATAATTGGTGCAGCCGTTTTAAGCTTACTAGGTCTTGATTTTATTTCTGCAATTGGAGGAGCCGCTTCTTCAATAGGTAATGTTGGTCCAGCTTTAGGAACTTTGGGTCCAATAAGTAACTTTGATAGTCTTCCAATATTAGGTAAATACTGGTGCTCTTTTTTAATGTTGGTGGGTAGGTTAGAATTATTTACTGTTCTGATTTTATTTACTCCTTTTTTCTGGAGAGATCATTAATTTTCGAGAGCTGATTTAATTCTACTAATAGCTTTTTTTATTTGCTCTTTTGAGGCAGCATAAGAAATTCTAATGTTTCTTGGACTTCCGAACGCATCACCGCTAACTGTAGCTACATGTGATTCCTCTAATAAGAAGATTGCTAAATCAGATGCAGTATTGATTTTTTTATTTTTCAAAGTTTTGCCAAAAAAATGAGAAATATCAGGAAATACGTAAAAAGCTCCCATTGGTTGATTTAGTTTAATTCCTTTTATTTGGCTTAATAAATCAATTATTAGTTTTCTTCTTTCTTTAAATTCATCTACCATATATTTAATCTTACTAGTTGGAGCTTCTAAAGCAGCTATAGTTGCACGTTGGGCAATACAGTTAGCTCCACTGGTAATTTGACCTTGCATTTTTGTACATGCTCTAGCTATCCATCTAGGTGCTCCAATATACCCAATTCTCCATCCTGTCATAGCAAATGCTTTTGCTAATCCATTTACTGTAATTGTTCTTTCAAACATTGAAGGAATTTTTGCAAAGCTGAAGTGGGGAACCCCATAATTTATATGTTCATAAATTTCATCTGATAGAATGTATATTTCAGGATATTTTTCAAGAACCTTAGAGAGTTCTAAAAATTCTTTTTCTGTATACACTGATCCACTAGGGTTATTAGGTGAATTAATTATTACCAATTTAGTCTTTTTAGTAATTGAATTTTCCAATTGTAAAGGAGTTATTTTAAAATCTGAAGAAATATCGGAGCGAATTTCTATTGGATTCCCTTCAGCTAACATTACAATAGCAAAATAACTTACCCAATATGGCCCAACAAGAAGAACATCATCACCAGGATTAACTAAAACTTGAATTGCATTAGCTATTGATTGTTTAGCACCTGTAGATACTACTATTTGATTAGTTTCATAGTTTAATCCATTATCTCGTTTAAATTTATTGCAGATGGATTTCTTTAAATCACCATATCCATCTACAGGAGTATAAGAATTGTAATTATCATCAATTGCTTGTTTTGCAGCTTTTTTAATAAAATCTGGTGTATTAAAATCAGGCTCTCCAAGACTAAGACCAATAATATCAATTCCCTTTTCTTTTAATTCTCTTGCTTTTGCAGCCATTGCTAATGTTGCTGAAACTGGAAGATTATTTATTCTGTCTGAAAGTTTGTTTCCCATTTTAAGTAAAAAAATTAGATTTAAAGATATTTATTTTCATAAAATTAATAATGTAATTTTGACTAAATAAAAAAAAGTTTTGAACATTTTTAAATCAAGTTTTCCGAATTTATCAGACCAACAATTGTTACAGTTTGATAGCTTAACTAAATTATATGAGTTTTGGAATAATAAAATAAATGTAATTTCTAGAAAAGATATTTCAGAATTAAAAATTAGACATATATTACATTCTTTATCAATAGCAAAAATAATAGAATTTAAAAGTGGTTCTAAGATTCTAGATGTTGGGACAGGAGGAGGATTTCCAGGAATTCCTTTAGCTATTATGTTTCCCAAAACAGAATTTGTTTTATCTGATTCAATCGAAAAAAAAATTAAAGTAGTTAAATCAATAATTAATGAACTAAACCTTAAAAATGTAAGAGTTCAAAAAATTAGATCTGAAAAAATTGAAGAAAAGTTTGATTTTGTAGTTTGTAGGGCAGTTACTAATATGACAGACTTTGTTAAAATTATTGATGGAAAAATATTATCAATAAATAGCCATAAGTTTAAAAATGGAATTTTTTATTTAAAAGGTGGAGATCTTAGCTTAGAGCTAAAAAATTTTAAATCATCTACGATTTATGATATAAAAAATTATTTTAAAAACCCTTTTTTTGATACAAAAAAAATTGTTTATCTGCCTATTCCATATAAGGGTATGGATAATCAGTAGGAGGGCTTAAATTTTCTTTAATTAGCCTAGGAGAAACCCATCTCAATAAATTTAATTTTGATCCAGCTTTATCATTTGTTCCAGATGCTCTAGAGCCTCCAAAGGGTTGTTGCCCGACTACAGCTCCAGAAGGTTTATCATTAATATAGAAATTTCCTGCACTATATCTCAAGTGTTTTAAAGCATAATCAATGCTCTCTTTATCTTTTGAAATAAAAGCACCAGTTAATGCATAAATAGATGTTTTATCAACTAGCTTTAATATATCTTTCCATTCCTTATCAGGATAAATAAAAATAGTAACAACAGGTCCAAAAATTTCTTCAGTCATTGTGATGTAATTTGGATTTGTTGTTAAAATTACTGTTGGTGAAATAAAATAACCTTTAGAATCGTCATAATCTCCACCAATTAATATTTCAGCTTCTTCATCATTTTTAGCTTTTTTAATATATTTTACAATTTTATCAAATGAATTTTTATGAATTACAGCGGTCATAAAGTTTTCAAAATTAATAGGAGATCCCATTTTTATAGTTCTGATTTGGGTTTTTAAATTTTCCAAAATTTCATCAGATTTAGATTCTGGCAAATAAACTCTTGATGCTGCTGAACATTTTTGACCTTGATATTCAAAAGCTCCTCTTAAAATTGCCGTTGACACTACTTTAGAATCAGAGGAAGGGTGTGAGACAATAAAGTCCTTTCCTCCAGTTTCACCTACTATTCTAGGATAATCTTTATAAATATTTATGTTTTCACCAACTTTTGACCAAAGTCCTTTAAAAACATGAGTTGATCCTGTGAAATGAATTCCAGATAAGTTAGGATTTTCTAATGCAATATTTGTTACCATTTCTGGATCTCCAGTTACCATATTTATAACACCTTTTGGAAGACCTGCCTCATTAAAAATATCCATAATTACTTTAGCTGAATAAATTTGGTGATCACTTGGTTTCCACAAAATAACATTACCCATTAATGCAGCACTAGCGCAAAGATTACCACCAATTGCAGTAAAATTGAATGGGGTAATTGCATATACAAATCCTTCTAATGGACGATATTCTAGTCTATTAGAAACATTTCCAACAGTGATGGGTTGTTCTTTATATATTTCAGACATGTAGATAATATTGAACTTTAAAAAATCTACAAATTCGCAAGCAGCATCAATTTCTGCTTGAAAAATACTTTTTGACTGACCTATCATTGTGGCAGCATTAATTTTTGATCTATATGGTCCGGCTATTAATTCAGCTGCTTTTAAAAATATAGAAGCCCTGTCTTCCCATGCCGTATTAGTCCATTCATTTTTTATGTCTAATGCAGACCTAATAGCATCTTTAACATGTGTTTCTTCACATAAAGAATAAGTTCCTACAACTTTTTGATGATCATGTGGAGGAGTTATATTTTTTTTATTTTTTGTAAAAATTTCTTTTTCTCCAATATATAATGGAATGTCAATTTTTTCAGAAAACATTGAATTATAAGTTTCTATTACCTCTTTTCTTTCTTTAGATCCTTTTATATAATCTTTTGTCTCTTCGTTAATACGTTTTGGTAATTGAAAAGTATTTTTTTTCATCTATTATGAATTTAAAAAGTTGATTTAAGTTTAGTTTAAAGCTTGTGGAGCAGTTAATTTAAAAGTAGGAATATAAGCTCTAAATTTTGTACCATTATTTACATCTACCATATTATAAAATCCTCTCATTGCACCCACAGGAGAGGTTATTAAACACCCTGAAGAATATTTATATGAATCTCCTGGTTTTAATAAGGGTTTTTCACCAATCACTCCTTCGCCATCAATTATTATATCTGAACTTAAAGAATCAAAAATTCTCCAGTGTCTGGTTCTTAGTTGAACTGTACTTTTACTTTGATTAGTTATTGTAATGCTATAATTGAAAGAAAAATGTAGATTATAGTTCTTAAAATACGAACCATCGTAAATAGACTTTACAGAAATTTTAATTCCTTTTGTAACGTGATTGATCATAATAAAAAAATCTACTTAGCTAATATATTGATTAAATAAAAGAAAATGAATCTCTTTTTATTAATTTTTTATGTTTAATGATTTTATGCTGCTTTCCCCAATTAATTTAAAATATTTTTCATTGTTTTTTTTATGAAAAATTAAAACAGTATATAAATTTTCAGTTTGCCAAAAATTTCCTTCAAAATAATTAATAGTGTTTGGCTCTAATGAATTTGTATAACCATATTTATAATTATAAAACCCTTGTTTGAATAAAAAAGAACCCTTGTATGTTTTTTTCTTTTTATCATATTTAAATTTATAATTTTCATTTGCTATGAAGTTGTTAAATCTTCCAAGTAAATAAACATTATTGTTCTTGTCAAAAATTTTAATTTTAAAATTAAAATGAACTCTTGCATAATCATTTTCAATATCAAAGTCATAATTTTTACTTGCATTAACTGAAAATTCTCCATTTATATCAGGATTATACTCATAGATATCATTGGTTCTTTCTTTATCATCAATTAAAAAGTTATTATATAAATCAGTCAATGTTGATTTATATATTCTATAGTTTGTAGAATTGATTTTAGAGTTATCAAAATTTAAAAATTCATTTCCGCCTAGAAAATAAATGTCATCATAAATTAAATTATTAGAAAAAATGAATTTTGGTTTTTCTATAATTAATGAATTTGACCAATTATAATTTTTTATTACAATTATTTTTAATTTTGAAGAGCTGTTATATATTTTAGTGCAATCTCCACAATTAAGTTTTATTTTAATTTTTTGATGTGTTTTTAAATTGTTAATAGTATTTGATTTAGAAATGCTTATTTGAATAGGTATTTGATTATCAATAAATGAAAATCTTTTTTCAAAAACCTTTTTACCATTTGACAAATGAATACTAATAGAATAATTTCCAGATACTTTTAATTTTACATCATCATTTGGAATGCTTAAAATGTAATTGGTATATGGTTGTAAAGTATTAAATGAATTTCTGATTTTTTTTATTCTTATATCATCAAAGCCTTCTAAATATTCAGACTTATATAATTTAGATGGGTTCCACAAATAGTCAAAATGAGTTATTTGATAATAATAGTTTTTTTCATCACCATCTATATCATCAAAGCTTAATTCTATTAGATCTCCAAAGTGAATGAATGGACCTTTTGATTTGGAAGTTTTAAAAATAATAGTTTTAATATTTTTTGGAATTTCTAGACTTTGAGAATTTAAATAGTTTCCAATTAGAATGAAAACTATTTTAAAAACTATTTTAAAATTTAATGACATAACCAGTATAAAGATATCATAAATAAAAAATTAATAATTATTTATTATTTAGAATGAATATAAATAAAAACTTTATTAATAAATTAATGTTCAATCGACTTTTACTTAAGGGTTTAAATTAATAAATTTGCGACCGATTAGACATTACAAATAAATATGTCAAACGACATCAGAATTAAAAATGGTTTAACCATTAATTTAAAAGGTGCTGCCAAGAACATCGTAAAAGAGGCTCCTTATCCTAAATCAGTCTCCTTAAATCCATCAAATTTTCATCTTATTATCCCAAAAATGGTTGTAAGAGTAGGTGAAAAAGTAAATGTTGGTGATGTTATTTTCTATTCAAAAAAAGATGAAAGAATAAAGTTCTGTTCACCTGTTGATGGATTAATTAAAGAAATTGTAAGAGGAGCAAAAAGAAAAATTATAGAAATTGTTATTGATGTAGACAAGAATCAAAAAAAATTAGAACATAATATTATTGAACTAGAAAAATTAAATGCTGATGAAATAAAAAATATTATTTTAAACTCAGGATGTTGGCCATTTATTAAACAAAGACCATATGAAATAATTGCAAACCCATCAGAAAAACCAAAATCCATTTTTATTTCCTCATTTAATAGTGCTCCAATTTCAGCTGATTTTCAAATTATTTTAGATGATCAGAAGGAAGAATTTAAAACAGGTTTAAAAGTTTTATCAAAATTAACAGATGGGGAAATAAATATTTGTATTAAAAAAGATATTTCAACATTTATTAATGATATTAAAGGTATTAAAACTCATATTGTAAGCGGTCCTCACCCCTCTGGTAATGTAGGAGTTCAAATCCACCATATTAATCCTATCAATTCTGGAGAAAGAGTTTGGACATTAGGCCCAGAAGATGTAGCAATTTTAGGAAGATTTTTTTTAACAGGATTTTATAACCCTATTAGAACTATAGCGGTTTCAGGTGCACCAGTTAAATATCCTAAATATTATAAAACAATTATTGGATCTGAATTACGTGAGATTATTAATGATGTTGGGATCGATTTAAAGGATTCATTAAGAATTATTAATGGAGATGTTTTAACTGGAACTAAAGTTGAACCCGATAATTATTTAGGTTTTTATAATAATACGGTCTCTGTCCTAAGGGAAGGAAATCAATACAGAATGTTTGGTTGGGTACCTTTTATTAATAATAAGATACCGAGTATTTATAAAACCTCTTTTTCTTGGTTATTTCCCAATAACAAATACGATTTAGACACAAATTTGAATGGTGAAGAGAGAGCATTTGTAGTAACAGGTGAAATGGAAAAGGTTTTTCCTATGGATATTTTTCCAATGCAATTGCTTAAAGAATGTATGGCTGAAAACATTGATAAGATGGAAAGTTTAGGTATTTATGAAGTTGCTCCTGAAGATTTTTCTCTTATTGATTATTCTTCATCTTCAAAAATAGAGGCTCAATATATAATAAGAAAAGGACTCGATTTAATGATTAAAGAAGTTGGTTAATTATTTATATGAATATTAGAAAAACGATAGATAATCTTAAAAAACCTTTTAATAAAGGAGAAAAATGGGAAAGGTTTGCACCTGCTTTTAATGCATTGGATACTTTTTTATACGTACCAAACCACACTACTAAACATGGTGCTCATATTAGAGATGCTATTGACTTAAAAAGAACCATGATAACAGTTATTATAGCCTTGTTACCAGCTTTATTTTATGGTATTTATAATACTGGTTTTCAGTATTATTCCCAGTTGGATGTAGAATACAATACTATAGATTTATTTATTCATGGATCTGCTAAAATAGTTCCCATGATTGCAGTATCTTATATTGTAGGGCTTGCAATAGAGTTTGCTTTTGCAGTTTTTAGGGGACATGAAGTAAATGAAGGATATTTAGTAACAGGACTATTAATCCCTATGATTATGCCAGTAGATATTCCTTTATGGATGGTTGGATTATCAGTTGCGTTTGCTGTGATAATTGGTAAAGAAGCATTTGGTGGAACTGGAATGAATATTTTGAATCCTGCATTAACAGCTAGAGCATTTGCGTTTTTTGCCTATCCTACTTATATGTCTGGTAATCAAGTTTGGGTTTCAGAGGCTTCTAATATTGATGGGGTTTCAGGTGAGACTATTTTGGGTATTTTAGCATCTGGAGAAAGTATATTACCCTATGAGCCTTTACAAATGTTTATGGGATCAATTCCAGGATCTATTGCAGAAACATCAACACTAATGGTTTTAATTGGTGCATTTATTTTAATATTCACTGGAGTGGGAAGTTGGAGGATAATGGTTAGTGGAGTGATTGGAGCAGCAATAACGGGATTATTATTTAATGTTTGGGGTGCAAATG
>ENA-UZWY01002077-UZWY01002077.1-metagenome-genome-assembly--contig:-Day-2--50m-contig-2077_pt1 | contig 18676 bp, 19 predicted proteins | sample MGYA00260341_ERZ794901 | MGnify/ENA metagenome assembly ERZ794901 | reverse complement strand
ACTGCTGGTAGAATTGATAAGTTTAAAAATAGATATGCCAAAATAAAAAAGTAGTTTATTTTTTATAAACCTTTTTTAAATTCAATTGATTTACTGGATTAGTTGTCATTCCTTCAACATTTTTTTGACTAAATCTCATGACTTTGTCATAGTATAGTGGAATAATTGGTGAATTTTCTAACACTAAACTGTCTAGTTTTTTATATAGATTCTTTCTAATTACACTATTTTGCTCTTCATAAGTTCTTTCAAATAGCTTGTCATATTCAAAATTTTTAAAGTGTGTGTAATTTGGCCCATTTGGCGCTAAATTTTTTGAATAAAATAAACTTAAATAATTTTCGCTATCCGGATAATCAGCTATCCAGCTAGCTCTAAACATTTCAAATTTTCCATTCGATTTACCTTGTCTTAATGCAGAAGCAGGAACAATATTTATTGATAAATCTATACCAATTTTTTGTAATTCTCTTTGGATAAATTCAACTATATCTAAATAATTTGCATCACTGGTTAGTTTAAGTTCTATTTTCTCTTTATTATTTTCTGCTTTGTATTCTTTAATTAATGTTTTAGCCTTTTTCAAATTGTATTTAAATCCATTTACCGGATTCTCCATATTTAAACCTAACGGAACAAAACCATTATTTGCTGCGTATCCAATATTATTTCTTAAATATTTCATCATTTTTTTTCTGTCTATTGCATAGTTAATAGCTAATCTTAGTTTTTTTGAATGAATTTGACTTTTTTCATCACCAAGATAGAATCCTATATATTCTGTGTTTAAATATGGTCCTGAAATGAGTTTTATTTTTCTGGAATGTTCTTCTTTTAAATTTCCATCTAAAGAGATTAATTGATCTTTAAAAGATGAATCAATTGAGTTAATAAAATCAATTTTATTTTGAGCAAATTCCATAAATTCACTTTTCTTGTCGGGTAGAAATGTAATTGAAATTGCTTCAAGATATGGCAGGTTTTTTCCTTTACTATCTTTTTCAAAATACAAATTGTTTTTTCTTAACACTAATTTGATGTTTTCTTCCCATTTTTTAAATTTGAATGGACCAGTTCCAATAGGATTTTTACCAAACTTGTCTCCGTAATAATTTACTGCCTCATAAGGAACAGCTGAAAAATATTTCATTGATAGTAAGCCCAAAAATGCTGCAAAAGGTTTTTTCAATTTTATAACAAATACGCTGTCATTTTCTGCTTTAAAACTACTCACATTTTTCAAAGCCCAAGATCCAGGTGATCCTAACTGGGGATCATTTATTCTCTTAAAACTATACTCAAAATCTGATGCATTAACCACTCTTGTAGAATCTGTTCCAAAAGTTTTTGAATTGTGAAAGAAAATTTGATCTTTTATTAAAAACTTATATTCTAAACCGTTTTTTGATATTATCCAACTTTTAGCTAAATCTGGTTTTATTTTTAATGAATCGTCTAACTGAACCAATCCATTAAAGATCTGGTTTATTGGCCAAATATTTCTTAAGGTGCTTGAGTAAATTGGGTCTAAGGATGAAATATTTGAATGTTCATTATATCTAAAAACTTTATTATCATCAATCAAAATATCCTCAGAACAGCCTGAAATTGTTAATAATATTATTATTAAAAAGGATATTGAAAATTTTGACTTGTAAATCATAAATATTGATTCCTATATTTGCAAGCTAATTTAAGAGTTTAAATCAATATGAACCAAAATCAAAGGGTTGCTTTAACTACTTTAGGTTGTAAACTTAATTTTTCTGAAACTTCAACTATTTCAAGACAATTTGAAGATGTAGGCTATTCTGTGGTAAAGTTTGATCAATTCTCTGATATATATGTAATAAATACTTGTTCTGTTACCGAAAATGCAGATAAGCAATTTAAATCTTATGTCTCAAAAGCTTTAAAGTTAAATCCAGAAGCNNTTTTTAATTGCTATTGGATGTTATGCACAACTGAAACCAGAAGAATTAGCCAAAGTAAATGGGGTAGATTTAGTTCTTGGAAGTAAAGAAAAGTTCAAAATATTAGATTATTTAAATGACTTAAAAAAAAACAACAAAGGTTCTATTCATTCTTGTGAAATAAAAGAAACTGATTTNNGAAAGAACAAGATCTTTTTTGAAAGTTCAAGATGGATGTGATTATAAGTGTACTTATTGTACAATTCCTTTGGCTAGGGGAATTTCGAGAAGTGATAAGCTTGTTAACATTGTAAATGCAGCAAAATCGATTTCTAGTTCTGGAGTTAAAGAAATTGTGTTAACTGGAGTTAATATTGGAGATTATGGAAAAGGGGAGTTTGGTAATAAAAATCATGAAAATACTTTTTTAGATTTGGTTAGCGCTCTTGATAAAGTAGACGGAATTTCTAGGATTAGAATATCTTCAATTGAGCCTAATTTATTGTCTAATGAAATTATAGATTTCGTTTCTACAAGTAATAAATTTGTTCCTCATTTTCATATTCCTATGCAGAGTGGAAGTGATTCTGTCTTAAAACTTATGAAAAGACGATATCTTAGTAAACTTTATAAAAATAGAATTGATCATATAAAAAAAGTTATTCCAAATGCATGTATTGGTGCAGACGTTATTGTTGGTTTTCCTGGTGAAACAGAAGAAGATTTTTTAGAAACCTATAATTTTATAAAAAGTTTAAACCTGTCATATCTTCATGTTTTTACTTATTCAGAACGTGATAATACAGAAGCAATTAAATTAAAAAATATTGTTTCTAAAAATATTAGATCAAAACGTAGTAAGTTGTTAAGATCTCTCTCAGTTCAACTAAAAAGAAAATTTTATAAATCCCAATTAGGAAATACAAAAGATGTTTTGTTTGAAACTGAAAACAGAAATGGTTTTATTTATGGTTTTTCTAATAATTATGTTAGAGTGAAATCTGTTTGGAGAAAAAATTTAGCAGATAAGATTGTTTCTTTTGATCTTGAAGGTATTGATAATGATGGATTAGTAATTGGAAAGAAGACAGAACTAAAAATTAAAGTCTAATACCAATAGGAAGCATTTCCTTAAATTCCTTATTTTTTTTGATAAATTTTCTGACCTGAGGAGAGGTTGGCATTATCCTAATATTTTTTTCCTTAATAATTTCAAATACTTCTCTAATAAATTTTTCTTCAAAATTTTCATCTTTATTTGAAGTTGGTATTATAAGTTTTGTTAAAAATATTTTTCTGTCTTGAAGAGCGTATTCAATAATAGCTAAATCATCTTCAATTTCAACCTCGTATTGACGTAAGAACAAGTTGTCGTTAATAATTAAATTTCCCATTAAATATCTATTAGCTAGTTTTGTAAAGTTTTACAAAGGTAATAAAAATAGATTTTAATGACTATAAAACACAAAACTCATGTTTATTTTATGCCAGGAATGTGCGCGAATTCACTGATTTTTGAAAGAATTAAACTAAATCCAAATTTTAAGTCACATTATTTAAGTTGGATTCCTCCTTTAAAAAATGAGCCTCTTCGTAATTATGTTACAAGACTTTCAGAAAACATAAAGCATGAAGATTCAATTCTTGTTGGAGTTTCTTTTGGAGGTGTAATTGTTCAAGAATTGTCAAAAATTTTAAAAATTAAAAAAGTTATAATTATTTCAAGTATAAAATCTAATAAAGAATTATCAAATTCAATGAAATTTGCTAAGAAAACAAAGAGTTATAAGCTTCTGCCTGTAACTTGGCTAGATGATTTTGAGTCTTTATTGGCCTTTGTTTTAGGACCAAAAATTAAAAGAAAAGTAAATCTATATAGAAAATATCTTTCCGTCAGGGATGAGAATTATTTAAAATGGGCAATTAATGAGATGGTTAATTGGAATCAAACTAATCCATTAAAGAACGTTATTCACATTCATGGAACTTATGATTTAGTTTTTCCAGTAATTAATATAAAAAATTATATTCCACTTGACAGAGGAGACCATACAATGATACTTAAAAGAGCAGATTGGTTAAATGATTATTTCGAAAAAAACTTAAATTAAATTCTTTTCATTTGCTGTTGCATCATTTTTATCTGATCCATTAACATTTTTTGCTTATCTAATTTTTTAGCTTCATTTAATAAGGTAGTGGCTTCTCTTTTTCTTCTTTTTTGAATTAGTATTCCGGCTAAACTTAATTTGGCCATTGCTAAATCATGATCCATAGATAATCCAATCGAAATTGCTTTTTTAAAATATTTCTCAGCTTTGGTAAGGTTTGTTTGTGAGCATACTATTCCCCACAAATAATTATAATAACCAACTTGTTTTTTAGTTAAAGAACTTTCTGGATTTTTTATTTTTTTTAACCATTTTTCTGTTCCGTCAAAGTCTTGTTTTCTTAGTTTAAAAAAAATGATCAGAATAATTTCATTTTTAAAGTATAGAAAAATGAAAATTATAGCCAAAAAAATCAAAGCTATTCCATTACCAATGTTGTTTTCATAAAATTGAAATATCGAATAAATTAGTGTTGAAATTGCTAATATTAGTTTTATAGTTTTTGGATACATTGATTATCAGTTTTTTAATTAATTATTAAACTTTAAATTTTTTGAACAATACATTTGAGTTAGTTTAAACTTATTGTATATTTGGCCTCAAATTTTAGTAAAAATAGTTAATTAATTCAAATGAAAAGAACTTTTCAACCCTCAAAAAGAAAAAGACGTAATAAACACGGATTCAGAGAAAGAATGTCATCGCCTAGTGGTAGAAAAGTTTTAGCTAGCAGAAGAGCTAAAGGAAGAAATAAGATTTCTGTTTCATCTGAACCAAGACATAAAAAATAAGTGAATAAAAACTTTAAAAAATTAAGGTGTTACTTTTTAAGTAACACCTTTTTTTATATATATTCATCAACCAAATTAATATTATATAAATGCCATTAAGAAAAGATTTAAAAAGTATATTAATAATTGGATCAGGTCCAATAATAATAGGTCAAGCATGTGAATTTGATTATGCAGGTTCTCAAGCATTAAGATCCTTAAGAGAAGATGGAATAGAAACTATTTTGATTAATTCTAATCCTGCAACTATCATGACAGATCCTGTTATGGCAGATCATATATACTTAAAACCTTTAGACACTAATTCTATTAAAGATATTTTGTCAAAACATAATATAGATGCTGTTCTACCTACAATGGGAGGACAAACTGCTCTTAACTTATGTATTGAAGCAGACGAAAAAGGAATTTGGGAAGAGTTTAATGTTGAAATTATAGGAGTAGATATTGATGCGATTAATATTACAGAAGATAGAGAGAAGTTTAAACAATTATTAAAAACGATAGATATTCCCGTTGCACCTGCAAAAACAGCTACTTCTTTTCTTAAAGGAAAAGAAATAGCCCAAGAATTTGGTTTTCCTTTAGTTATTCGCCCTTCTTTTACATTGGGAGGAAGTGGAGCTTCACTTGTTTATAAAGCCGAAGACTTTGATGAATTACTTACTAGAGGGCTTGAAGCATCTCCAATTCATGAAGTTTTAATTGATAAAGCTCTTATGGGATGGAAAGAATATGAATTAGAATTATTGAGAGATAAAAATAACAATGTTGTCATTATTTGTACTATTGAAAACATGGATCCCATGGGAATTCACACTGGAGATTCTATAACTGTTGCACCTGCAATGACATTATCAGATTCTGCTTATCAAAGGATGAGAGATATGGCAATAAAAATGATGAGAAGCATTGGCGATTTTGCTGGTGGTTGTAATGTGCAGTTTGCAGTAAGTCCTGATGAAAAAGAAGAGATAATTGCTATTGAAATTAACCCAAGGGTTTCAAGATCCTCAGCTTTAGCTTCTAAGGCATCAGGTTATCCAATTGCCAAAGTTGCTAGTAAGCTTGCTATTGGATATAGTTTAGATGAATTAAACAATCAGATTACTAAATCAACTTCAGCTTTATTTGAACCAACTTTAGATTACGTAATAGTTAAAATACCAAGATGGAATTTTGATAAATTTGAAGGTTCTGAGAGAACTTTAGGTCTTCAAATGAAATCAGTTGGGGAGGTTATGGGAATAGGTAGATCTTTTATTGAAGCATTACACAAAGCAACTCAATCCTTAGAAATTAAAAGAAATGGTTTGGGTGCAGATGGGAAAGGATATAGGGATTATCAACAGGTTATAGATAAGCTTACTTATGCAAGTTGGGATAGAGTTTTTGTTATTTACGACGCTATTAAAATGGGAATTTCATTGGAAAGAATTAATGAAATTACTAGAATAGATATGTGGTATTTAAGACAGTATGAATCACTTGTTAATCTAGAAAAAGAAATTTCAGATTTCGATATAAATACTATTACTAAAGATTTAATGTTAGAAGCTAAACAAAAAGGTTTTGCTGATCGTCAAATTGGTCATATGCTAGGATGTTTAGAAAGTATGGTTAATAAAAAACGAAAAAGTTTTAATATTAATCGAGTCTATAAACTTGTAGATACTTGTGCTGCAGAATTTAAAGCTTTAACCCCTTATTACTATTCCACTTTTGAAGAAGAGATTCAACTTTCGGATGGAACTGTTTTTACTCAAAATGAAAGTAAAGCTTCTGATAAAAAAAAGATTGTTGTTTTAGGTTCTGGTCCAAATAGAATTGGACAAGGAATTGAATTTGATTATTGTTGCGTTCACGGAGTTTTAGCATCATCTGAGTGTGGTTATGAAACTATCATGATCAATTGTAACCCTGAAACTGTATCAACTGATTTTGACACTGCTGATAAGCTTTATTTTGAACCTGTTTTTTGGGAGCATATTTATGATATAATTGAGCATGAAAAACCTGAGGGTGTCATTGTACAGCTTGGTGGACAAACAGCATTGAAATTAGCTGAAAAGCTGGACAGGTATGGTATTAAAATTATGGGTACGACTTATCAAGCTTTAGATTTAGCTGAGGATAGAGGAAGTTTTTCAACTTTGCTTAAAGAAAACAATATACCTTATCCAGAATTTGGTGTAGCTGAAACTGCAGATCAAGCTTTAAAATTATCGGATACACTTAATTTCCCCATTTTGGTTAGACCATCATACGTACTTGGTGGACAAGGAATGAAAATTGTTATAAATAAGGAAGAATTAGAAGCTCATGTTGTTGATCTTTTACAGAAAATACCAAATAATAAGTTATTACTAGATCATTATTTAGATGGTGCAATTGAAGCAGAAGCAGATGCTATTTGCGATGGTGAAAATGTTTTAATAATTGGTATTATGGAACATATTGAACCTTGTGGAGTTCATTCTGGAGATTCAAATGCAACACTCCCCCCCTTTAACCTTGGAAAATTAGTAATGCAACAAATTATTGATCACACTAAAAAAATTGCAATTTCATTAAAAACCGTGGGTCTTATCAATATTCAATTTGCTATAAAAAATGAAATTGTATATATAATTGAAGCTAACCCAAGAGCTTCAAGAACAGTTCCTTTTATTGCTAAAGCTTACCAACAGCCTTATGTCAATTATGCAACTAAAGTAATGTTAGGTAAGCTTAAGGTTTCTGATATAAATTACAAACCTAATTTAAAAGGTTTTGCAATAAAACAACCTGTTTTTTCTTTTAATAAATTTCCAAACGTTAATAAAAGTTTAGGACCTGAAATGAAAAGTACTGGAGAAAGTATTTTATTTATTGATGATTTAAAAGATGATCAATTCTACGAATTATACTCTAGAAGAAAAATGTACCTAACTAAATAATAATATTTTATATTAGTTGTTATGGAAATTGTTTTGAACATACTAATATTATCAGTTTTAGTAATAATCACTTACAATTTATTTTTTAAAAATAAAAAGTCAAATACATCACTAGAATCTAATTTAAGTGATGAAATCACGGATCTAAGAGTCCAATTAGGTGTCAAAAATGAACAAATAAGATCTTTAAAAGAGTCTAAAGATTTAGAATCAGAAAATTTAAAAAAAGAATTTAAAATTTTAGCAAATTCAATTTTAGAAGAAAATTCTGAAAAATTTAAGAAACAAAATAAAGATCAGATTGGTTCAATTTTAGAACCACTAGGAGAAGAAATTAAAAAATTCAAGAAAAAAATTGAGGATAATAATATAGATTTTGTTGAAAGAAATACTGTTCTGGATCAAAAGATTCAAAGTTTAAATAAATTAAATGAACAATTAAGTAAGGATGCTAATAATCTAGCAAGTGCTTTGAAAGGAGATTCTAAAACACAGGGTGATTGGGGGGAAGCTCAGTTAGAAGTTTTATTAGAAAAATCAGGACTAATGAAAGATGTCCATTATAGTACGCAAGGAGGTTACAAAGATGAAGAGGGTAACATTAAAAAACCTGACTTTATAGTTAGTCTTCCTGAAAATAAGCATTTAATTATTGACTCAAAAGTATCTCTTACAGCCTATGAATTATTTTACAATTCTGAACCAGATGATCAGAAAGAAAATTTAAAAAACCATATAAGTAGTATTAGAAAGCATTTTAAGGACCTTAGCTCTAAAAATTACACTGAGCTTTATGGAATTAACACACCCGATCAGGTGTTTATGTATATTCCAATTGAACCAGCTTTATTTTTAGCTCTTCAAGAGGATAAGAATATTTTTATGGACGCTTACGATAAACGAGTAGTTTTAGTTTCAAATACAACACTTTTATCTACATTAAGAGTTGTCTCTGAGCTTTGGCAGTTTGATGATCAAAAAAGAAATGTATTAGAAATTGCAAAACAATCAGGCTTGTTATATGATAAATTTGAAGGCTTTGTTTCTGATTTAATTAAAGTTGGAAATAATATTAATAGTTCGCAATCTAGCTATCAAGATGCGATGAATAAACTTTCTGAGGGAAAAGGAAATTTAGTAAGTAAAGTTGAAAACTTAAAAAAATTAGGTGCAAAAACTAAAAAAAACTTACCACAAAAACTTTTAGATAGATCAAATCAATAATTTTTTTTAAAGTCCTGTATAGTTTGAAGGAGAAATTTTCTTTAATTCATTTTTAATTTCAATATTAATATTTAAAGTGTCAATAAATTGATGAATTGTATCTCGATTTATGGATGTGTTTTTTCTTGTTAATTCTTTTAAGGTTTCATAGGGATTTGGATACCCTTCTCTTCTTAAAATAGTTTGAATTGCTTCAGCTATAATTGCCCAGTTATTATTTAAATCATTTTCGATTTTAACTTTATTTACAATTAACTTATTAATTCCTTTAATTGTCGATTTTATAGCTATAGATGAGTGACTAAAAGGAACACCAACATTTCTTAGTACAGTACTATCTGTTAAATCTCTCTGTAATCTTGAAACAGGAAGTTTTGAGGATAGATGTTCAAATAAAGCGTTTGCTAGCCCTAGATTTCCTTCTGAATTTTCAAAATCAATCGGGTTAACTTTGTGAGGCATTGCAGATGAGCCAACTTCTTTTTTGTTTATTTTTTGTTTAAAATAATCCATTGAAATATACGACCATAGATCTCTGTTAAAATCAATAATTATGGTATTTATTCTTTTCAAACAATCAAATAAAGAAGCTAAATGATCATAGTGTTCAATTTGAGTTGTAGGAAAAGAATGATAAAGTCCTAAATCAGTAACTAATTTATTTGCGAAATGTTTCCAGTCTATAGAGGGAAAAGCAATAACATGAGCATTAAAGTTACCAGTTGCTCCTCCAAATTTAGCTGCAAAAGGAATTGAATGTAAATATTTTAACTGTTCATTAATTCTAACTTTAAAAACGTTAATTTCTTTGCCTAATCTTGTTGGTGATGCAGGTTGACCATGAGTACGTGCTAACATAGAAATATCATTATATTCCAAAACTTTTTCACTTAGTAAGTCTACTAATTCATTTAATTCTGGAAGATAAACTTTTGATAAAGCATCTTTAATAGAAAGAGGAACAGCTGTATTATTTATATCTTGAGATGTTAGACCAAAATGTATGTACTCTAAATATTTATCCAATTGTAAATCTTTGAATTTCTTTTTAATAAAGTATTCAACCGCTTTAACATCATGATTAGTTTCCTTTTCAATCTCCTTAACAGTAATAGCATCTTCTTGTGAAAAATCTAAATAGATTTTTTTAATATTCTGAATAGATTTTTGAGGAAAGTTTTTAAAAACAGGAATTTTAGTTTTTGTTAATGCTAAAAAGTATTCAATTTCTATTAAAACTCTATATTTTATAAGAGCTTTCTCTGAAAAATAGTTTGAATATCCGTTAGTTTTGTTATAATACCTACCATCAATTGGAGTGATAGCGTTAAGAGTATTTAAGGTCATGACAAATCATTTAAATGGGGTACAAATGTAAGCTTTTTTAAAAAATAGTTATTTTCTATTAAGAACTTTAAATTCTTCGTAGCAACCACTAATAGCATCAAGAATTTGTAAATCATTGGCGCTAAGAATAAAGCTATCTGAAAAATTACAGTTTCTTAAAATTTCATCAATATCAATTTTTTGAACTTGAAGTAATTCAACCAATGTTTCTCTGTCAAATTTTGAAGATAAAAGTTCACGTATTCTAAAATCTTCTTTCATTTGTTTTAGCTTTTTAAATTGTCGTGGTTGTTTGCCAAATAAATTATAAAGAAAATCTGCTGGATTAAAAATAGCATTAATTACTTTTGAAAATGCTCCTGAATTTCTGGATCCTCCCTCATATCCACGAGAGGGTAATCCGGGAATACTGTAACGATAAGATTGACTTACTGGAACATTCTTAGCATCAATTTCAAGATATCCAGTTAATTCATACGGCTTTACAATAACTTCTTCTAAAGCATATGCTAGTTCAGTCAGTTGAATTTTAGAATTTTTAAATTTTAATAAATCGTTAGTCACTCTAACTTTAATCGATTTAAACCCTAGATAAGATAGATAAAGCGTGTCATTTAATTTTGCAGGAATCTCAAACTTACCCTTCTTGTCAGTTATAACACCTACTACTTGACTTAAATTGATTACATGTACGCTTGGAATTGGTTTGTTGTCTGATGAATTTTCAACAAATGCTGTTAGATTTTGATTTTGTGAAAAAGTTAGGTTTGAAAAAAAACCAAAAATAATAGCGAAAAATAAATATCTAAAAAATTTATTCATGAATTTCAAAAATACAAGTAATTAAATATATACTATCATTTTAAATTAATTTTAACAAAAAAATTATGAGATAAAGTTTATTAATTTTTTTATTGCTAAAGATCTATGACTTATTAGGTTTTTTTCGTTTAGTGTAAGTTCTGCAAAAGATTTATTATATCCTGAAGGTGAAAAAACAGAATCATATCCAAATCCGTTTTTTCCAATTGGATTTTTCAAAATTTCACCTTCAACTAATCCTTCAAAAGTATAAGTTTTGTTATCAAGAATTAACGCTATTATAGTCTTAAATCTCGCATTTCTATTTTTCTTATTCTCCAATTTTCTTAATAGTTTTTTGATATTATCTTTTGAATTACATGACGATCCTGCATATCTAGCAGAATAAACACCAGGCTCTCCATTTAAAGTTTCTACTTCTAATCCTGTATCATCAGAAAAAACATTAATATTGAATTTATTATAAATATATTTTGCTTTATAAATTGCATTTTTCTCAATTGTGTTTTCGTTCTCCGGAACTTCTTCATCAAATTTTAAATCTTTAAAACTTATAATATTTATATTTTTTGGTATAATTTTATTTATTTCTATTAATTTATTTTGATTTCCTGTTGCAAATATTAAGTCCATATTTAATCGTTATGATAAGGGTGGTTATTTAAAATTGTAAAAGCTCTGTATAATTGTTCGCAAAAAAATAATCTGATTATTTGATGTGAAAATGTCATCTTTGATAAAGATATTAACCCTGCAGATTTACTATATAAATCTTTGGAAAATCCAAAAGCTCCTCCAATAACAAAAACAATCGTTTTACTTTCTTGAAATTTAATTTTTAAAAATTTAGCAAAATCTCTGGAATCATAATTTTTACCTTTTTCGTCAAGTAAAAAAAGAAGATCATTGTTTTTGATTTTTTTTAAAATATTTTCACTTTCAATTTTTTTTATCTCGTTTGCATTATTTTTTTTTGTTTTTGAAGAGTTGACTTCAATTATTTTGAAATTTTTAAAAAAATTAATTCGATAAACATATTTTTCTATTAAGCTTGTTAGTTCTTGATTTTTACTTTTTCCTACGACGATTAACTTAATCTGCATAAACCTAATATTTGATGAATTTAAATTTTATATTTAATTGTAAATATATGTTAATGATTACTATTGTTTTTCCAATGTTTATAAAAAATTGATGATGAATTTTATTGATGTAATTATTCCTATTCCAATAAAATCTACTTTTACCTACAGTGTAAATGAGGATGAGTTTAATTTTATTAAACCGGGATTTCGAGTTATGGTTCCTTTTGGTAAATCTAAATTTACAACAGGGATAGTTGCCCAAAAACATAATAAAATTCCAATTTCTTATGAGCCTAAAGAAATTGAATTCATTATTGATAATGAGCCATGTGTCACCCAAAATCAACTGATTTTTTTTAAATGGATTTCAGAATACTATATGACTCCAATTGGTCAAGTTATAAAAGTTGCTTTACCAAAGTTATTGTTATTAAAAAGTGAAAGTGAAATAATTTTATTAAAACAAGATATTTCAAAATTTAATGTCAGTATAAATTCAAAACTTGTTTTTGATTTATTAATTATAAATAAAAAATTTTCATACAAAGATTTGATCGGAAAATTAGAAAAATCAAAAATTAATAAAGCCATAAATGAACTATTATTACATTCAATAATTACTGTAAAGGAAGAAGTTTATGATTATTTTAAGCCTAAAGTAATTAATTTAATTTCTATAGATCAAAGTATTACTCTAAATGAATTAAATAAAAAACTAAAAAGAAAAAGATCTCAATTAATCGTAGCCAAAGGATTAAAATCTAACAATAAAACTTCAAAATTTACTTTTGACGAATTGATTAATTTGTATGGCGTTTCAAGAATGACTATTAATAATTTAATTAAATCTGAAATATTATTAAAATCTGAAAAAGTAATTAATAGAACTCAATTTGAAATTGAAAAATTAATTAAACCTAAAAAATTAAGTGTTAATCAAAACAATGCATTAATTGAAATAGAATCAAATTTTTTAGAAAAAAATGTTTCTCTTCTCCATGGCGTTACATCCTCTGGAAAAACAGAGATATATGTAAATTTAATAGAAAAAGAATTAGAAAAGAACAATCAAGTGTTGTATTTAGTTCCTGAAATATCACTAACAACTCAGTTAATAGTAAGATTAAAAAAATATTTTGGAGACAAACTATTGGTTTATCATTCAAAATACTCATTAGATCAAAGAACTGAAACTTGGAAAAATGTTTTAAAAAGTTCTGGTAAAATAATTTTAGGTGCTAGATCATCAATTTTTTTACCCTACAATAGCTTAAGTCTTATAATAGTTGATGAAGAACATGAAAATGCTTTTAAACAATTTAATCCAGCACCAAGATATAACGCTAGAGATTGTGCAATTTATTTAGGGATGCTTCATAATGCAAAAACATTATTAGGATCTGCAACTCCCAGTATTGAGTCTTATTTCAATGCTATTTCAAATAAATATGGATTAATAAAATTAACTAAAAGATATAATGATGTAGAATTACCTAATATTCTTTTGAAAGATTTAAAAGAATCTACTATGAAAAATAAAATGATTGGAAGTTTTTCTGAAAATTTATTATCCAATATAAATTCAACTCTAATAAATAAAAAGCAAGTAATTATTTTTCAAAACAGAAGAGGTTATTCGCCTTATCAAGAGTGTGAAGCATGTGGATATGTCTTTCATTGTAAAAATTGTGATGTTGCATTAACATACCATAGGGTTTCTGACGAATTGAAATGTCACCATTGTGGTTACTGCGTTAATAATGATAACAAATGTTTGAAATGTTCTTCCAATTCACTTACCAAAAAAGGATTAGGTACTCAGAAAATTGTCGAAGAATTAAGAGAGTATTTCCCAGATTACAAAGTTGAAAGAATGGATCAAGATTCAACCAAAAATAAAAATTCATTTTTTAAATTAATTAATGATTTTGAAGAGAATAAATTTCAAATACTTGTTGGTACTCAAATGCTTAGTAAAGGATTAGATTTTAAAAATGTTGAACTAGTTGGAGTTATTAATGCAGATAATTTAATTTATTTTCCTGATTTTAGATCTCAGGAAAAATGTTTTCAATTAATTCAACAAGTTGCTGGAAGATCTGGAAGAGTTAAATCTAGAGGAAATGTTATAGTTCAGACTTTTAATCCTAAGCATAGTATAATGGAAAAAATAAAGAACAATGATTATTTAGGTATGTTTAATGAGCAATTGAAAGAAAGACATTTATTTGACTACCCACCATATTCAAGAATTATAAAAATCATATTAAAACACAAAAACAAAGAAACTTTAAAAAATGGTTCATTATGGTTTTTCAAAAGTTTAAAGACTAGATTTAAAGACAAGGTTTTTGGACCTGAATTTCCTTTAATACCTAGAATTCAAAATAGATATATAAATGTTATACAAATAAAAATACCTATCGATAAAAACTTATTAAAAAGTAAAAAAATAATTTTAAAAATACGCTCGAGTTTTGAATCTATTTCAAAATTTAGAAGTATTCATATTTCTATTGATGTAGATCCTTATAATTAAATACTAACAGAATTTTGTTAGTGTATATTAAAAATGTATTTTTGCGACCAATTTTTAATAAAATATATGAATCATTACGAGGCTGTTTTCATTTTAAATCCCGTTTTATCTGAAGATCAGGTAAAGGAGACAGTGAAAAAATTTGAAGACTTTTTAATTAGCGAAGGATCAGAAATTATCTCAGTTGAACACTGGGGACTTAAAAAATTAGCTTATCCTATCCAAAACAAACAAAGTGGGTTTTATAATCTTATTGATTTTAAAGCTGCTAACACTACAGTTGAATCATTTGAAACTGAGTTAAAAAGAGACGAAAGAATTATGCGATATTTAAATGTTAAGTTAGATAAATACGCTGATGCTTGGTCTATAAAAAGAAGAGAACGTAACACTAAAAAAGTTTAATTATGTCAACATTAGAACAAGCAGGTAAAGCAAATCAAGGAGAAATCAGATATCTAACTCCTTTAGATATAGCTACAAAAAACAGCAAAAAATATTGTATGTTTAAAAGATCTGGTATCAAATATGTTGATTATAAAGATCCGGATTTTCTTTTAAGATTTATTAATGAACAAGGTAAGATTTTGCCAAGAAGATTAACAGGAACCTCCTTGAAATATCAAAGAAAAGTTTCAGTTGCTGTCAAAAGAGCAAGACATTTAGCACTTTTACCTTACCAAGCAGACATGTTAAAATAATATTATGGAATTAATTTTAAAAAATGACGTACCTAATTTAGGTTTCAAAGATGATTTAGTTTCTGTTAAAAACGGATATGGAAGAAATTATTTAATTCCTCAAGGATTAGCTATACTAGCTACACCATCCTCAAAAAAAGTTTTAGCTGAAAACATTAAACAAAGAGAGTTTAAAGAAAAAAAGGTTGTTGATGAAGCCAATAAATTAGTTAAAAAACTTAGTAAGCTAGAATTAAAAATTGGAGCTAAATCTGGAACAGGAGGAAAATTATTTGGTTCTATTTCTAACTCAGATTTAAATAGTGAATTATCTAATCTTGGATACGATTTTGATAAAAAAATTATTAAAATCATGGGAGGATCTGTCAAAAGACTTGGTACTTATGTAGCTACTTTAAGATTACACAGAAATGTTATTCACGAATTATCTTTTGAAGTGATTAAAGCTGTAGACTAAACTTATTTAATAATATTTTAAAATCTGATTCTATTTTCTTAAAAAAATCAGATATTTGCTTATTATTAATTGTATATAATGTCTAACACACCTTCTAACCCTAAAGGAACTAGAGATTTTCTACCTTCAGAGCTTTCTAAAAGAAACTTCATAATAGATATTCTAAAAAAGAATTTCAAGAATTTTGGTTTTTCTGAAATTGAGACTCCAGCTCTTGAAAAAACTAGTACTCTTTTAGGAAAATACGGAAATGAAGGTGATAGGTTAGTTTTCAAGATCCTTAATTCGGGTGAAAAAGTAAAAAAGGCAGATATAATTGCATTAAAGTCTAATGATTTAAAATCATTTACTAAATCAGTGTCTGAAAAGGGTCTTAGATATGATTTAACAGTCCCTCTTGCAAGATATGTAGCACAACATCAAAATAGCTTAACCTTTCCTTTTAAGCGTTTTCAAATTCAATCTGTTTGGAGAGCAGATCGTCCTCAACATGGAAGATTTCAAGAATTCACTCAATGTGATGCAGATGTGGTTGGAAATAATTCAATTGTTCAAGAAATTGAATTAATAAAATTATATGATAAGATTTTTAGTGAATTAGGTTTTGATGATTTAGTCTTTAAAATTAATCATAGGCTCATTTTGAAAGGAATTGCTGATTACTTAGGCCTTAAAACTAATTTAAATGAATTTATTTCAATAATTGATAAACTTGATAAAATTGGACTTGATTCAGTTGTTAATAAAATTAAAGAAAAGTTTAAAGATGTTTCATTTTCAAAACTTGAAAATTTATTAAAAAACAAATCTTTAAATTTTGAAAATATTTCATTACTATTAAAAGATAGTCTTCTAGCTAAGAAAGGAATAGAAGATTTAAAAAGTGTGTTTGATTTCATTTCTAGTAAATCTATAAATAATGAAATTAGATTCGACTTAACTCTAGCAAGGGGTCTTAATTATTATACAGGAACAATTATTGAAGTTGTTTCAAAATCTAATACAAGTCTAGGTTCTCTTGGTGGAGGAGGGAGATATGATGATTTGACTTCCTTGTTTAATATGAAAAATACCAGTGGGGTAGGAATTTCCTTTGGCCTCGATAGAATTTTTATTTTAATGGAAGAAAAAAAATTATTTCCTAATTACTTAAAAAATAGTTTTGATATTATTATTATCAACTTTGGAATTAAGTATTTAAAAGAAATCTACTCTTTTATTGATTTACTTCGAAATGAAAATAATAAAGTATTGATTTTCCCTGATAAAGTTAAACTCAACAAACAATTTTCTTATGCTAATAAACATAATGCTGAATATGCTATTATTTTTGGTGAAAATGAATTTAATAATAAAGAAATTATTATAAAAAACATGATAAAAGGGACTCAATCTGTTCATGATTTAAAAGATTTGAATACAAATATTTTAAAGTAATTTTTGTATAATTAAATAGTAATATTTTCAGTTAACATTTCAAAAATGAAAAATATAGCTGTTATTGGTGGTGGTGCTGCAGGTTTTTTTTCTGCAATATCTGTTAAAACTCATTATCCAAATTATAACGTAGCGCTATTTGAAAAAGGTTCTAAAATTCTTTCAAAAGTAAAAATTTCAGGTGGTGGAAGATGTAATGTAACAAATTCAACAACAGATGTTAGTGTTTTAACTAAAGCTTATCCCAGGGGAGGTAAAAAATTAAAAAATATTTTTCATCAATTTGGAACTTTAGATACCAGAAATTGGTTTGAAAACAGGGGTGTTCCATTAAAGGTTGAATCTGATGGTAGAGTTTTTCCAATTTCAAATAGTTCACAATCTATTATTGATTGTTTGGTTAATGAATGTGAAAAAAATAATATTAAAATTGAATTATTAAAATCTGTAATAGCTTTATCTAAAGTTAAATCAAAATGGATTATTGATTTTAAAGACTCCAGTTATTCAACCCCTTTTGATAGTGTTATTGTTGCCTCTGGAGGATTTCCTAAATTAAAAGGATTTGATTGGTTAAAAATAATAGGTCATAAAATCATTAATCCCATACCATCTCTTTTTACTTTTAATATGCCCAGCGAATCAATTACTAGTTTGTCTGGAATTTCATTAAAGGAAGTAAAAATAAAAATTCTAGACACAAAAATTGAAATTTCAGGCCCTCTTCTCATTACACATTGGGGGATGAGTGGTCCAGTTATTTTAAAAGCATCTTCATTTGGTGCACGAGATTTATTTGAAAAGAAATATTTTTTTGAATTACAAGTAAATTGGTTATTTGAAAGTAATACAGAAATTTTATTTAATACGCTAGAGAAGTATTCAATACTACATTCAAAAAAGTTATTATCTAAACAAAATCCATTTAAGTTACCTTCACGTCTTTGGATTTTTTTGATTACAAAGTTTATTTTGTCTGATGATAAAAAATGGGGAGAACTTGGCAAAAAAAATCTGAGAAAACTTATAGAATTCTTAACAAAGGATATTTATAAAGTATCTGGGAAAACAACCTTTAAAGAGGAATTTGTAACCTGCGGTGGAGTTTCTTTAGAATCTATTGATATTAAAACTATGCAAAGTAAAACTACAAATGATCTTTATTTTGCCGGAGAAGTACTTGATATTGATGGTGTTACAGGTGGATATAACTTCCAATCTGCGTGGTCAACTGGATATATAGCGGGAAAATTAGGGAATTAAATAAATCTTAGTAGCGAGAGGGAGATTTGAACTCCCGACCTCCGGGT
>ENA-UZWY01005347-UZWY01005347.1-metagenome-genome-assembly--contig:-Day-2--50m-contig-5347_pt1 | contig 18838 bp, 20 predicted proteins | sample MGYA00260341_ERZ794901 | MGnify/ENA metagenome assembly ERZ794901 | reverse complement strand
TCGACAAATTCATGGTTTGGCAATTACACAATCGTAGAGAGATTGTATTCGCAATTGCTGGATTTATCATTGGTGCGTTTTTATTTTAATTAATATCTGGTAGACCTCTCCGTTCCACAATATGAAAGGAACTATATGTATTATAAAGTACTAATATGGGGTACAGATATATTAAAAAAAGAAATTTACTATAAGGCAGAAAATGATATTATTGCAATGCAAAAAGCAAGTGCTGCTATCCCTGATGGCTGCAGAGCAACTTATGAGGAGATCAATGAAAAAACCTACGAAGAAGCCAAACAAACCAAAATCCAAACCGAAACCGAAGCCCAAGCCCAAGTCTAGTGGCTACTAAAGAAGAAAAACTTTGGATGGACAAGGTAGCCCAATTGGGTTGCTTTGTCTGTCAAAGACCTGCAACTTTACACCATATAAGAAATAATGGAAAAGGTAATGTTGGAATGGGAAGAAGAAGCTCCCATTTTGAAGTTATACCTTTATGCCATGAACATCATCAAGGTAATACAGGAATACATCTTGATAAAATAAAATTTGAAAAAAAGTATGGTACTGAAAAAGAAATACTTGATTTAGTTAAACAACAAGTTAAGGAAGAAGAATGTCGTTCCTCAATAATTTAAGTCTGAAAGACAGAAGAAGATTAAGAGCAATAGTTAAGAAAACTCATTTAAAATATTATCCTACACATATGATAACAGATTACGAAGCTGATAAGCTGGTGGAATCTTTTGGAGAAGAAACTGTATATAATATGCTTAAAGCAAATGTAGGTACTAATGTCGATTAATTTTGAATATAAACCTCAAGGAGAAATATTAAAAACCTTTATGAAGTCAGAAGACTTCTTTAGAGGGATGCGTGGCCCAGTAGGTTCTGGTAAATCAGTAGCTTGTTGTATTGAGATTTTTCGTAGAGCTTTACTTCAACAAAAAAACGCTGAAGGTAAAAGAAAATCAAGATGGGCAGTAATTAGAAATACTAATCCCCAATTAAAAACAACAACAATCAAAACTTGGTTAGATTGGTTTCCTGAAGATAAGTGGGGAGATTTTGCTTGGTCAGTACCTTATACACATAGAATTAATAAAGGCGATTTAGAAATAGAAGTTATATTTCTAGCTCTTGATAGACCTGAAGATGTTAAGAAACTACTATCTTTAGAATTAACTGGAGTATGGGTAAACGAAGCGAGAGAGATTCCGAAATCAATTATTGATGCTTGTACTATGAGGGTAGGAAGATTCCCATCTATGAGAGATGGTGGAGCTACATGGTATGGAGTCATAGCAGACACTAATGCTCCTGAAGAAGATCATTGGTGGCCGATAATGGCAGGTGATGTTCCAGTACCAGATCATATATCTCGTGATGAAGCTCTGATGTTAATCAAGCCTGATAACTGGAGCTTTCATACTCAACCTCCTGCTATGTTAGAAAAGAAAGATAAGGATGGGTATACAACTGCATATGACAATAATGACAATGCAGAAAATAAAAAAAACCTAACCCCAAAATATTATCCTAATATTATTAGAGGTAAAACAAAGGGATGGATAGATGTTTATGTTTTAAATAAACTAGGTGCTATAGAAGAAGGTAAACCTGTATATCCAAACTTTAAACAAGAACTACATGTTTCTATAGAAAAATTAAATATGACAACAAGCCAACCTATATGGATTGGAATTGACTTTGGATTAACACCTGCAGCTGTCTTTGCACAAAGAACTACTTTAGGTAGATGGAATATATTAAACGAACTTGTTTGTTTTGATATGGGAGTTATGAGATTTTCAGAATTACTTCGAGGAGAAATTGCTAAAAATTATAAAGGTTATGATATACAAATATATGGAGATCCTGCTGGAGATTTTAGATCACAGACGGATGAAAGAACTCCCTTCTCAATTATGAGAAACTATGGTTTAAAAGCTGTACCTGCACCTTCCAATGATGTAGCTTTAAGAATTGAATCTGTAGATACATCTCTACAAAGACTAATCGATGGAAAGGCAGGATTTGTTCTAGATCCACAATGTATCAATCTTAAAAAAGGATTTAATGGTGGTTATCATTATAGAAGACTTCAAACATCTGGAGATAGATATGATGAGAAGCCATTTAAAAATAGATACTCCCATGTTCACGATGCACTCCAATATTTAATGATGGGTGCTGGAGAAGGTAGAACTTTACTATCAGGTAAATCACGAAATAAACCTACTGTAGTAAAAAAGGAATGGGATGTATTTGCTGGACAAAGAACAAAGAAAAGGAAAGTATGGGATCTGTTCAAGAGGAATGGTTAATATATTTCCACAATACTAGAACTACTAGATATTCTAAATGGATATGGTGGTGGAAGCCACCAAATGGCTTTGCCCATTGTGGAGCTTTAAAATATATACCTGAACACGATCTATGGGAACACCTGCATTTTACACACGCAGGTATTAGAACAGAAATGATAAGCCAAGAAGATTGTCAAAAGTTTTTACAATACCTATATGACTATGAGATTCTTGTATGTCCTATTAAAGATGATTGGCATCTTATGAGGATTAAAGAATTAAGCTGTGTATCATTTATTATGAGATTGATAGGGTTCTATAGGTGGTGGATCATTACCCCTTACCAACTATATTGTGCGTTGATAAAAGCTGGATATAAGTCATTTTGGAAAAAACCTAGGATAAATAATGGCAGACAAATCGAAAACAGCTGAAGAACTTATTGAAGAATTAGAAGACTTACATGCTCAAGAAGATGATGTTATGGCTAAATTAAAAAAAGTTATATCAGGGGAAGACTTTGATGACTTTGATGATGAGGATATTACTTAATGTCAAATGATGGTGATAAAGGTTCTAATAGTGGTGGCAGAACAGATGCTGGGCCAAATAGAACTACTGCTTATAAAGCAGGTGTAGGAAATATTAACGAAAAAGGAAAAAAGACTGGAACTTATAAATCAGATAATCCAGATGCTTTTAGAAATGTTGGTGCAACAAAAATAAAAAAAGGAATTAAAGGCCCTCCTTCAGTACAAATTGTTGGTAATATTTTATCTGGCCCATTACAAGCTGGATCAAAAATAACTAGAGATTTTTTTACAGATAAAGTTATTGGTTCAAAAAATTTTAAAGGTATGAATAAAACAAGTTTCTTATCTATGGATTCTACAAAGCAAGAAGAAATCTATGGAGAATATATGTCTAATAGAATGTCTGGTAAAACAGATGCTTATGGAAATCCTACAGGTGGATGGCGACAAGAAAATGTTAAACATAAAAATAAAGATGGAACATATACTACTAAATCAGTTTGGATGGGTGGAAATGACAATGATAACAAAGTAGAAAAATCTACATTCCAATTAGAACAAGAAAATGCAGCAGCAGATGCAAAAAAAGATCAAGCAAATGAAGAACAAGCAGATTACTCTAAAAAGAAAAGACTATCTGTAAAAAGCTCGAGATCATTATTTGCTAATGAAGGTGGTAGAGGATTTTTTAATTAACAGGAGAAAACTATGGGAAGTATAAAAGATAAATTAGGAAATACTTGGAAAACATATAAGCATCCAGAAGGTGAGTCTAGAAAGATTAAAGAACTTTCTAATGTTCACGAAGGCGATAGAATCGTAGGAGCTATTAATGTTTTAAAAAAAGGTGGATCTGATAAATCAGCGAAAGCTCATTTAGAAGGTGAATTTCCTAAAGGAACTTTAAAGATTATTAAAAAAGAACTTGGCTTTAAAAGAAAAAAATAAATGGAATATATAGAAACAGCAGATGCACCAGATTATGGTGGACAAGATAAAGCAACAGCTATCCTTAAAAAATATAAGGAAGCTAAAAATATAAAAGACTATTGGAAAGATAGATTCGAAGAAGCATATGAATACTGTCTTCCTAATAGAGAATCATTTTATGAAGAAGCTCCTGGTCAAAAAAGAACAGATAAAATTTTTGATGAAACTGCTGTAGTTGGAGTACAAGAATTTGCATCTAGATTACAAGCAGGTATTGTTCCTACTTTTGCTAGATGGGCAGATTTTCAAGCTGGTACAGAAATACCAGAACAGAATAGACCATTTATTAATTTAGAGTTAGATAAAATTACTGACTATGTATTTCAAGTATTACAAGCATCTAATTTTAATCAAGAGATTCATGAATCATTTATGGATCTTGCAATTGGTACAGGTGTTATTCTTGTTGAAGAAGGTGATGCTGTAAACCCAATTAAATTTTCAGCAGTACCATTAACAAGAGTTTGTTTAAACACTGGCCCAGATGGTGCTATAGATTCTATTTATAGAACTAGAGAATGTAAACCTCACGAAATAAATATTTTATATCCTAGAGCTGTATTACCTGAAAACTTTGATCCTTTAAAACAAAAGAAAAAAATTAAAATAATAGAAGCTGTATATAAAATTCACGAAGACAATGTAGAAAAATATAAGATGTGTGTAGTATTAGAAAATCCTAAACATATTTTATTAGAAGAAATATATGAAGGTGAAGGTTCAAATCCATATTTGGTTTTTAGATGGAATAAGGCATCAGGTGAAGTATATGGTAGAGGCCCAGTATTTAATGCGATGGGGGCAATTAAAACTTGTAACCTTACAATAGAATTAATATTACAAAATGCACAGATGTCTGTATCTGGAGTATATACTTATGAAGATGATGGTGTAATTAATCCTGATAACATTTCACTTGTTCCTGGATCTCTAATACCTGTAGCCCCAGGTTCTAAAGGTTTATTACCAATTCAATCAGCATCTAATTTTGATGTAGCTCAATTAGTATTAAATGATATGCGTCAGAATATTAAGAAAGCATTATACATGGAAGCATTAGGTAGACCTGAAGGAACACCTATGACAGCAACAGAAGTTTCTGAAAGAATGGCAGATCTATCTAGACAGATAGGTTCTTCTTTTGGTAGACTACAATCTGAATTAATAAATCCATTATTAAGAAGAATAATTAGAATTTTATCCAAACAGGGTAGAATAGAAATCCCTAAAGTAAACGGTAGGGAAGTTAAAGTAGCTCCTCGTTCACCTCTAGCACAAGCACAACATATGCAAGATGTTACTGATGTGACTAGATTCAACGAAATAATTGCTGGAACATTTGGCCCACAAATGATTAATTTAATTGTGGATCAAAATGAAACTGCAAAATATTTAGCTGAAAAAATGAACTTACCAGAAAAGTTAATTAGAAATGAACAAGAGCAAAAAGAACTAGTTAATAGTTTACAACAAATGCAACAAACACCAGAAGGAGGTGAAGCTCCACCAGGGGCGTAATTATGGCTTGGAAAGACCTTAAGAAAGAGAAACCCAAGATAGCAAATAGTATAGATGGTTATGTAAGATCTGAAGCAGATGATCAGATTTTAAATAAACATTTTGCCAATGTCTTTAAAGGAGATGAGGGTAAAAAAGTTTTAGACTATTTGAAATCAATCACAATAGAAGCTGTTGCTGGGCCAAATATTGATGGCAACAGATTATTCCATTTAGAAGGTATGCGATTTCTAGTTGGAATTATTAACACACGCATAAAAAAAGGAGAAAACGATGGCAGATGATAATGCTAATAATGCAGCACCAATCGCCACTGAAGTACCTTCAGAGGTAAATAAACCTGAATTTGTTCAGGATAAGTTTTGGGATGCTAACAAACAAGAAGTTAATATAGAAAATTTAGCTTCTTCTTATAACACACTTGAATCTAAATTAGGTTCAAGAACAGAAGACTTAACAAAGCAAATCAGAACTGATCTTGAAACAGAAAGATTAAGTAAGGTTCCTGAAACTTATAAGTTAACTGTACCTGAACTAGATGAAAATACTAAAGTATCTATTTCAGAAGAAATGCCTATTGTTCAATGGTGGGGTAAAACTGCTAGAGAAGCAGGATTAACTCAAGAACAATATGATTCAGGAGTCCAAGCATTTGTAGAAAATGCAACAGCAAACCTTCCTAATCCAGAACTTGAAAAACAAAAACTTGGAGATGCTGGTAGGGAAAGAGTAGAAGCTGCAAACATGTGGTCTAAAAAACATTTAAGTCCAGATGCTTATAATACAGTATCAAGTTTTGCTGCTACAGCTGATGGAGTTAAAGCTCTTGAAGAAGTAATGAAACTAACCAAGGATAGCAGTATGCCTACATCACAAACACAAGTAGATGTTTCTGCTAATATTGATGATCTTAAATCAATGTTAAATGATCCTAGATACTATGATAGTGCAAGGAGAGATCCTTCATATGTAAAACGAGTAACGGAATTATATGAAAAGGCATACAAAGGACAAAAACCAGGTTAAGTTTAAATACAAAAAACTTAAGAAACCTATAAAGTGGCTTGATTGCGTTAGTCAAACAGGTTGGATCAGTGAAAAAGATATTGAATCTGCAAGACCTGCAAACTGCGTAACAGGCGACTTTTGGGTTTATAAAGATACAAATGATTTTATTACTCTTTTTGGTACTTATTCTCATGACGGAAAAGGGGAAATAGAATTTGGAGAAGTTATAACTATTCCTAAAACATGGATATAATTGTGCGTTGCTTACATAGTTAGTTATCAAATATTAATAATCTCAAGACCTTTAAAATGTTTAATGATTGCCCTTAACTGGACAACAATCCTCTGCATCAAAAGATAATCGGTTAACAATAATAATAACTAACAAATAAGGACATGCAATGGCAACATCTATAACTAATGCCTTTATAACGCAGTTCGAAGCTGAAGTTCATATGGCTTACCAAAGAATGGGAAGCAAATTGAAAAATTTAGTTAGAACAGTTAATGGTGTCAATGGTTCTACTGTTAAGTTTCAAAAAGTTGCAAAAGGTTCTGCAAATACTAAAGCAAGACATGCTGAAGTAGTTGCAATGGATCTAGCTCACAGCAATGTGTCAGCAACTTTAACTGATTACTACGCAGCAGACTATGTTGACAAACTTGACGAGTTAAAGGTAAACATTGACGAAAGACAAGTTGTAGCCCAATCAGCAGCATACGCACTAGGTAGAAAAACAGACCAAGTGTTAGTTGATGTGCTTGATGGAGCAACTTCTATCGCTAATAATGTAAACAGTTCAGCTACAGGTATGACTTTGATCAAAGCAAAGAACATGATGGAAGTATTTAATTCCAATGATGTTCCTGACGATGGTCAGAGATACTGGGTAGTTGGGCCGAAACAATGGTCAGATCTATTATCAATAGATCAATTTTCTAGAGTTGAATATGTAGGGCCGAATGAACTTCCGTTCCCTGGTGGTATTACTGCCAAGAGATGGTTGGGATTTTTGTTCTTCGTACACTCTGGTTTATCAAAACCATCTTCGGACAGAAAAACATTATGCTTCCATAAATCAGCAATTGGTGCTGGAATTGGATCTGATGTAAGAACTGAAGTTAACTACATCCCTGAAAAAGTATCTCACCTAATAACATCTATGTTATCTTTAGGTGCAGTAGAAATTGATGGCGATGCTGCAAGAGTCCAACTTTGTGCAGAATAATAACTAAAAGGAATATATAACATGGCATACGCAACTGACAATCCTATCAAAAAGGTAGCACAGATGAGTGGCAATTCTCTTTGGTTTTATACTGACGGAGATGCGACTTCATCAATTGTAGCTAGTGGTTACTTTAATAGTGCTTACGCAGAACTGAAACAAGGTGATATGATCCTTGTTGCAGGTGGTGTAGGTGGTACTATGGAATCTGACTTACTTGTAGTAAGTTCAGCTACTGGTGCAACTACTGTTACTACAGCAAAATTAGCATAAGCTAGTTTCGATTTGGGGGAGCAATCCCCCAAGTCACTTTTTTTATAATTATGGCAACAACAAAAATAGATATATGTGCAAGAGCTTTAGTGATGATAGGTGCTCAACCTATAACATCTTTTACAGATGGAAGTACTGAAGCATTAGTTGCCAACAACATATACGAAGATATTACAAGAGCAGCTCTAACAAGACACAAATGGAGATTTGCTACTAATCAAAAACAAATTTCATTATTATCTAGTACTCCAGTAGGTAGATATGATTATGCTTATCAAGTACCTACTAATCCAGAAGTATTACAAATCAATACAGTAACAGTAAACGATTATGTTATCCCATATGCTAGATACCAAGATTACATTTATGTAAATACTTATGGTTCTAATAGTAAATTAATTATGGATTATATTTACAGAGTAGATGAATCATATTTTCCACCTCATTTTATTTTAGCTTTAGAATATGAATTAGCAGCAATCTTTGCAGGTTCAGTTGCTAGAGATGCAGCAATGATTAAACAATTTAAAGAGTTAGCTGAAAGACAATTTCTTATTGCTAAAAATATTGATTCTTCTGAAACAACTTCAAAGGTATTAGATACTAATAGATTTATTAATCTGCGAAGATCTACAAGAACGGATGCCTAATGGTCAGAACACTAAAGACTGTATTAACGAACTTTTCGTCTGGTGAATTAAACCCATTACTAGCAACTCGTACTGATGTTCCTTCTTATTTTCAAGGTGCTAAAAGCTGTAAAAATTTTGCTTTATTAGCAGAGGGTGGTTTAATGAGAAGACCAGGTACAACTTACTTGGCATCACTTCCAGCAGAATCTAGAATTATTCCATTTATATTTTCTGATGATGAAGTAGCTATTATAGTATTATCTAACAATAGAATGGATGTATATAATACAAGTGGTACAGCTCTTACAAGTAATTATACAACAAATTGTAATTGGACTACAGCTCAATTATTTGAATTAAACTTTGCTCAAAAAGGAGATACAATTTTTGTAGCACATAGAGATAATCCAACAAGAAGAATATTCAGAGCATCATCAACTTCATTTACTTGTGATGGTTTTGTATTTGATGAAAATACTGCCATTAATAATGGTGGCGTTAATAAATCATTACAACCATTTTATAAATACGCTGATAGTGGAATTACAATTACCTTATCTGCTAATTCAGTAGGTACAGGTAAAACAGCTACTGCAAGTGCTAGTACATTTACAAGTAATCAAGTAGGCGACTACATACAAATTAATAAAAAACAAGGTAAGATAACTGGTTATACTTCTGCAACAGTAGTTACAATTCATATTATAGAAGATATGGGAAGTACTGGGCCACATACTGATTGGAAAGAACAAACAGTATCTGCTAAAAGAGGTTATCCTCAAGCAGTAACTTTTCATGATGCAAGACTTTGGTTAGGTGGAGTTAAATCTAGACCTGCATCTTTATTTGCTAGTCAAATTAATCATTACTTTGATTTTGATCTTGGTACAGGATTAGATGATGAAGCTATTGATACAGATATATCTGGTAATCTAGTTAACGAAGTTAGACATTTATTTTCTGGTAAAGATTTACAAGTATTTACAGATGGTGGTGAATATTATATTCCACCTTCTTCTGATAATACTATTACTCCAGCTAATGTTAGTATTCAAAGACAAACACCATATGGAATATCTAGAACAGCTCCTCAAATGTTTGATCAAGCTACAGGTTTTGTTCAAAAGAATGGTAAAGCAGTTAGAGAATTTGTTTATTCAGATTTAGAAGATGGATATAAATCTACATCTGTATCTATTCTTGCACAACATTTAATTGATAGTCCAAAAGAAGTAGCTATTATGAAAGGTAATAATACAAGACCTGAACAATATGCTTTCTTCTTAAGCAATGGAACAACTCACCAAGGTAAGTTATCTGTATTTCATTCTGTTAGAGATGAAAAGATAGCAGGATGGACACAATGGTTTACAAGAACAGGAGATAGTATACAATCAATTGCTTCATTAAATGAGAATTTAATTATGATAGGCAAAAGATCTTTAAATAGTTCAATAGTATATACATTAGAAAAATTTGCTGACGATGATAGTGTTACATTAGATTGTCAAACTACTTCAACTTTAAATCAAAGAGGAACACCTCTTGTTGATGGAGGTTCTCAATCTGGAACAACAGTAGTAATAGATGGATTAACTTCAGCACCTAAAGTAAATGAAGCATTTACTATTGCTGGTAATGTAACAGAATATACTATTCAATCTTTAGTAGATAATGGTTCAGGAGAATATAGTTTAACTCTTGATAAAACTTTAGCAGCAACTCCAGCAAATGATGCTGTAGTAACTTTTACTAAAGGTTTTTTACATACAGTAAATGGAATTTATACAAATGAATCTGTTAATGTAGTTGAAGGTAATAGTTCAATTGGAACATTTACAGTATCAGGTTCGGACACAATTACATTAATTAATTCAGCAAAAGCTACTGGACTTAAAATAGGATTTAATTATACAACTACTTTAGAAACTATGCCTATAGATAAAGAATTACCTGAAGGCCCATTAACAGGTCTTCCTAGAAGAATCTCAAGAGCCATCGTAGATCTTAACTCTACTCTTGATATGACTATTAAAGCTGCAGACAGCACCTCTAAAGCTCTAGTTATTCAACAAGTTAATTTCTCTGGTGGTTCTGACCTCGTTCCAGTAACAGCTAAAAAAGAATTTTTCTTTTTAGGTTATGATAAAAGTCCAACAGTAACAATAAGCCAAGATGATCCTTTACCAATTAAAATCTTGGGAATGTCAGTGGAGGTAGTTTTCGCATGAGTGCAGATCCAATAACTATGTTTGCCATTACGGCAACTAAAACTTTAATGGATATTAAAGAATCCAAAAAGCAATCTAAAATTGAACAAGCAAAATATGAAGATAAAAAGAAAGCTGCAATGGAAAGAGCTAAACAAGAAGAAGATGAGCGTATTAAAGATTTAAAAATGGCACATGCTCATAATAGAGCTATTATGTCAGGTACAGGTTTAAGTTTAGACAGCAGTCATTTTCTTAATATTCAAGATCAACAAACTATTCAAGCTGATAAAGATATTACTAATATTAGAGTTAATTTAGGTTATGACATTAATGAATTATCATTAAATGCACAAGCAGCTAAATCTAAAAGAAAACATGAAGTGTTTGGTGGATGGGCTTCTATTGCTAGTCAAGGTTATGAGTATAAAAATAAAAAAGGATTGTATACAGGATAATGACACTTAAGCACGGAAAAAAACAAGTTAATTTAAATAGGTTAAGTAATAGTGTTCCATATACAACAGCTAAAAGTATGTTTAGTACTGTTGTAGAAAACTTTGCTCCTACATTAGAAAGAATGGAAAAAGAATCATTAGCTGCAGCTCAAGCTAATTATTTTCATAAATTTGATATAGAAACTAGAGATTACTTTGTTAAATTAAATGAAGACTTTAAACATGATCCAACAGGAATGAAAGAAGCAGCAGATGCTTATTCATCAACTGTTTTACAAAGTGTTCCAGCATCTTATAAATTAAATGCTCAAGCTAAATTAAATGGATGGAGTAGTAATAGTGTAGTAGCAGCAGCTGCTAATAAAATTAAATTAGAGAATAATAATTTATTAAGTGATCGTACAATAACTTGGGATAATCAAAACAATGATATTGATTATTCTTTTTTTGTAGCTTCTGAATTAGGAATGGATGGAATAATCAAACTTAATTCATCAGCATTAGATGGAATGTTATTAATTAATGATAAAGCTAAAAAAGATTTAGATTTATTAGTTAATGGTAAAGCGATTTTATCAGGAGAAAAACATGATTTAAATATTGAAACCAATGTTAAAAATTTATTAATTTCTAGAGGATTTCATTTAATGAGAGCTTTAGGAGATGATAACAAAGCAAGAGCTTGGTTAAATAAATATGCTAATCTTAAAGATGATTATGCAATTAAAATTACTGAAGAATTTACAAATAATCCTGTTTATAAAATGACTAATGATCTTATGAAAAATAGTGAAACTAGAGAAGAAATCATAGAAGATATTGCTCAAAAATATGAATCATTCCATGAAAAGAATATAATGGATTTAAAAAACTCTTATCAAGATGTTAATATTAATGGAGAAGAACAAGTAGGTGGAGATTTATACATAGATAATTTTCAAGGTTTAACTAATGCAACAGATTATATGGAAAAGAATTTTTCTAATGTTAAGCCAACTGATTATAATAAAATTTTAAATATTGTTAATAAGAATATGGAAATCCAATCTTGGGTTACTAAAGCAATAGATAGTAAAAAAGCACATCAATTTGTAGGAACAACTAAAGCAATTTCAGATGATAAAGCTCTTTTTAAAAGAGCTATATTAGCCAGATATGGAATACATAGCGTTGATGATGCTAATGTTGATAGTTCTAATTTAACTAATGCAGTAAATATATTAAAAGAAAATGGTTTAAAGCCAGATTTTTTATTTAATTATTTAAACACAACTAATATTGGAGATATGACTATTGATGCTAATTTAAATGATTTTAAAAATCAAATACAATTAACCAGATTCTTAAAAAGTATATATCCAGGTTATGAACCTACAGGTAATAAAAAACTTGTAGATGCTGTTAATATGGAATGGGATAGAAATGATCAATATTTAATATCTCAAGCTAATGGGTGGACAGCTAAATCAGAAAAAGCAATTGTTGACACTAAAAATAAAATATTCAATGTAGACAATAAAAAGTATTTTGAAGACGCATTATTTAATTGGATGGATGCTAGAAATGTAACTGATGATGCTTCTTGGTTTGGAACACTATTTGATGATGAAAAAAATCAATGGTCAGATCATGTTGCTTTAGGAACAGTATTTGCTTGGGATGCTGAATCAACAATTACTGGCCCAATTAAACATATGTTATTATCTTTTGTTGGTGAGGAGTTATCTAATGTATTACCTGAAGGTGCAGATCCTACTGATCCTGCATATGCTAAATATTTAGATGGAGCAATTTATAAATCATTTAATAGATTAAAAGATATGAACTATTATCCAACTAGATATTCAGGACATGACCAACCTATATTAATGAAAAACTCTTTTGAAAAATGGTACCCAAATGTAAATGGTGATCAATTGAATAATGAAGTATATGCACATATATTTTCTAAATTTGAAAATTTAAATGAATCAGAAATAGCAGAAGTATGGGGTGGAATGAATCCAATGGATATATTATCAACTATTTTTGATAATGGTGGTCAAGGAATTATTTTAGAACCTAAAGGTAATTTAGTAGAATTAAATGGAAAAAAAGTACCTGCATATCATTTAGCATTAAAATTACCTAATGGACAAAGAATAGACATTACAGATGCTAACGAACATTTTTCTCCTGAAGTATGGTCAAGTTTATCAACCACTTCTGAAAATACACCAAAAAGTCATTCTCAATTTATTAACAATTTAGCTACTCAAGAATATGAGGAGTTTATGAAACATTATGGACATTTAGTTCCTGATTGGAATTGGGCTAAAAGAGCAATTCATGGGACAATTAATGTAGCACAAGGAATGGGTAATTGGAGATACTATCCTGATTATCCTGGAGTGGATGATGTACCTGCAGAAGTTAGACCATTTGCTTGGATGATGAAAGTAATGGGTGTTGATGTTGATTATAGAGATTTACAATTAAAAATGAAAAAAACTACAAATGACAGAAATGAATTAATTTCTACTGATCAAAAAATTGCTAATAATATGGATTTATCAAATAATGAAAAAAGTGTTGAAGCATTAGTTCCATTTTGGAAAATGCCATATACTAAAAACAATTTAGATTTAACTTATAAAACTTATGCTAAAGAAAATTATAATAATCAAGAAATGAATCTTGGATTAAGAACGAATAATTATTTTGGAATACACTGGGTTAATGAAGGTTTAACAGGTGAAATGTGGGATGGACAATTAGAATATAAAGTTGATGGAAATACTATGGCAGTATTTTCTAGTCCTGAACATGCTGCAAGAGCTGCTGCTAAAATTATTATAAATAAATCTAGTTTAGTAAGTGCTGTATCAAATGAATATGGTGCAACACCTACATTAAAAGAAATCTTTAGTATGTATGCTAAAGATCCAAGTCCATACTTTAAAGTATTTAAAGAGTTTGGATTCAATGAAAACGATACAGTTAATATACTTAATGCAAACGAAATGCACGGTATCTTAAAAATGATTATGAATGTTGAAATGGGTAAAGATGTAGTAAAAGAACATTTTCCAAAAGAAAATCAATTACTACTTAATGCTATTATATTTAGAGGAATAGAATCAGCATATACTTCATACAACGGAACATTAGGGAAAATACAATGAGTCTTTGGCCACCAGCAATATTAGGATTTGGAGTAGGAATGGGTATTAATAAAATAGCTAGAATGGCATATCCAGAATTAGCTAAAACTAAAGATTATACAACAATAGAACCTACTGCCAAAGATCAAGGATCACACACTGGTTGGATAACTAAACATTCTCACACTATGAGAAAACTTCAAAATAAAATGATTAATCATAGTAGAGATTATGAACCAACAGAAACTAAATTAAGAACAGAACAACTTGAAATGACTGAATATGGTTTAAGTCAAAATACTTTAGTTAAATGGATTCAAAAGAATTTTACTGAAAAAGGGAAAAAAGCTGTTGAAGATAAAAAACTTAAAAGTGTAGAAAAATAATGGAATATTTTCCAAGTGCAATTACACCACAATGGCAAGAAGACCAAGCTCTAGCTAATAGACAAAAAGTAGAATACAATCATTTAAGTGATTTTGCATCTGGTTTTGGAGAAGAAAATATTACTAACCATGTAATTAATTGGTGGTTTAATAATCAAGATTTTCCACCTGATGAAAATTATAATCCTAAAGAAGATCCTCAATTAAAAGGTTATGAAGATTTTTATCATTTATTTATGTTTAATCAATCAGCAGCAGAAACTACTTCTGTTTTAAATAAATTAATAGAAAGATCTGAACAAAATATCACATCTCCTTGGCATATAGTAGGGAGAGCAAGTGGTTCTATATTAGATTTTTCTTCATTATTATTATTTACTAAAGTAGGTCAAGCAGCAAAAGTATTTGGTACTGCTATGCTTACTGAAGAAATAATTAAACAAAATATAGATCCATTAAGAAATGATAGTTATGTACCTTGGGTAGCAGCAGGGGGGTATGGTATACCAGCTGTAATAAATAAATTTACACAAGCTAAACCTAATTTAGCTCTTAAAAATAAAATAGATGATTTAGATACACACTGGGTAGAACGAAGTGCAAAAAATCCAAAATTAGAAATTAATAAAATAAAATCTCAAGAAAATACAACTGAATTAAATACACAAACTAAACAACCTATGCCATCTGTAGGAGCTGCAGGTATAGGTACTATTAAAAGACAAAGTACTAAACAAATTATGGAAGGAGAAGGATTTGTTAAAAGTAATCTTAAATGGTTTGGTGAAGATGGCCCATGGACTCCTGTGTTTAGAGTTATCAAACAAAAGACTTCTTTAACTGCAAAAAACATGATGTCAGATTTATTAGATACTCCTTTGCTTAAACTTAAAAATACAAAACAATGGGGCTTTGATGCTACAGGTAAATCTATAGAAACAGATATGAGAATGATGAGAGTTAAAGAAGTACAAGCTCATAATCTTATTAAAGAAGAATATTTAAAATATGTTGCTAGAGTACAAGGTGCACAAAAAGTTCCAACAACTACTATTGGTTCTATGGTTCATAATAGATTTAATAATGAATTTATGTCTATGAATGAATTTTCTAAACAAGTTACAATTGCTAGATTAAATAACATGTCGCATGATATTCAAGAAGTATCAGCTGCAGCAAGAATAAGTCAAGAATTTGTTTATGGTGATTTATTTAAAAAAGTTCAAGATCTTAAAATTAGAGAAATGCCAGTACAACAAGAGTTATTTTTTTGGCAAAGAGTTCTAAAAGATTTAGAAGCTAAACAAAGTGGCTCATATAAATATTGGTCTAAACAAGAAAACAAATGGATTACTGAACCTATTTCAAAAATTAAAGAACGACTAGATAAATTAACTAAAAGATTAGAAGATATACCTAAAGGTGGAGTAGATAATTACATTAATATAATTTACATTAAAAATGCAATAGAAAAAAATCCTGAATTATTTAAAAAAATTATTAGAGATGATAAAGCTAGAAAAGGAAAAATTATTAACGAAGCTCAACTTAATGAATTAGTTAAGGATTTATCTAATCATTTTCCTTTTACAAGATTTGAAAAAACAAACTGGAAAGAAATTTCTAAATTAAGAGAAGAAACATTAGCTCGTCTTTATGCTATGCACACAACTGGTCAAAAACCAGGAAGTAAATTATATGAAGAAGCTCTAGCAGAAATTAATGATAAAATATTAAAATTTAAAAAAGGTGGTAAAGACGATTTAACTGAATTATTTACTAAATTATTAGGTAAAGAAACTGCCAATAAAACATTTCAAGAAGCATTAAAAGATATTAATAAAGTTTTATTACAAGAAAAATATGTATTTCCACACCCAAGATATGCAAGAGCTAATAGAGCTAGAGAATTAAATTTAGATGAAGTAGCTCAAAAACAATTAATAGATGGAAACTTTATTCTTTCTGATATTTTTGCTTTACAAAAAGCATACGCTAGACAAATGATTCCTGATATTCTTCTTACTCAAAAGTATGGTGATACTATGGGTATTGGTATGAAATATGTAGATGAAGCTACATCTATGACATACCCAGGTTTAATGAAAGTATTAGAAGAATATAAATCTGCAATATTTAAAGCTAACTCTCAAAAAGAAAAAGTTAGACTTACAAATGAAATGTATAAAACATTAGATGATTTAGAAGCTAGTATTGAATTAATTAGAGGTACTTATGGTTTACCTTCAGATCCTCATGCTTGGACTTCAGTAGGAATGAGAACAGCAAAACATTATAACGCATTAACTATGCTTACAGGTTTTATGGCAGCAATGCCTGACCTTGCTAGAGTTATTATGACCTCTGGTATTCAAAGAGGATTTAAAACTCAATTTGAAGTATTAGGAAATTACCTTGGTCAAAGAACAATTTACAAAATGGGTAAAGAAGAAGCTCAAGCAGCAGGTGAAGCATTAGATATGGTAACAGGTGCTAGAGCAATGTTGTTTGCTGATGTTGGAGATATGTTTGGTTTATCTTCTAAACTAGAAGGTGGTATGGGAAAATTATCTTCTTTTAATTTTATGTATGTTAACCTTATGTCTAGATGGACAGAGTTTGCAAAATCATTGGCTTCGGTAACTATCGGCTCAAGAATATTACAAGACTCTGTTAAATGGAGTAAAGGAACATTAGGTGATAAATGGAAAACAGCATTAGCTTCTGCTGGTATTGATGAAGGAATTGCAAAAAGAATTGCTATACAAGCAGAAAAACATGGGGAAAAAACTAAACATAATTTTATGGCAAATACAGCAAAATGGGATGATGACATTGCAAGAGATGCTTTTCAAGCAGCGTTAAACAAAGATATAAATATTACAATTGTAACGCCAGGTTTAGGAGATACTCCTAAATTTATGAGTACAGAGTGGGGATCTACTCTTACTCAATTTAAAAAATTTGCAATGGCAGCAACTCAAAGAATGTTAATGAGAGGTATGCAAGAAAAAGATTTAGATTTCTTATTTGGTTCAATGTTATTACTTGGATCTGGTATGATGATTGATGCTATATATCATAAAGTTAGATTTAATAGAGATTATAATAAATTATCATTAACTCAAAAATTACTTAATGCTTTTGATAGATCAGGATTAGCTGGAATATATACTGATGTTAACAAAGCTATTGAAACTTTATCTGATAATAGAATTGGAATTTCACCTATGCTTGGAGAAAATAAACCATACGGATCTTCAGGAAGATGGAAAGCAGGAACAATTGGTGGCCCAACTGCAGGTCAAATTTATAACATCTTTGATATTTTATACGATGTCAAAGGAGGAAAATATAACCATCACACAGCAAAGAATGTGCGTAGATTGATTCCATTTCAGAATGTATGGTATCTCGATTGGTTGTTTGACGACATACAAAAAGGACTTTATTAATGGCTATTACTATATCTGATACAGAACCTCGTGTTCAATATACTGCTACAGGAGGACAAACAAGTTTTTCTGTTCCATTTGAATTTTTTACAGTAAACGATGTTAAAGTTTACAATGGTTCTACATTATTATCTTACAACGCTTCACCATCATCAGCTTCACAATATTCGGTAACAGGAGCAGGAGTTTCTGGTGGAGGATCAATTACATTAGGGGGTGGGGCTACCGTTAATGATGTAATCACAGTTTACAGAGATTTAGCAATAGCTAGATCTACTGACTTTCCAACTTCAGGTGCTTTTCAAATATCTTCATTAAATGATGAATTAGATAAAATTATAGCTATGTGTCAACAGCTTGAAAGAGATTTAAAATTCTCTCCAAGAGCTGCAGCAACAACAGCAAATACATTTAATATTACTTTTCCAAACCTTGCAGCAAACAAAGTATTATCAGTAAACAGTTCTGGTAATGGATTAGAGTTTGCTCAAGATATAACTGATATTACCACAATTGCAGGAATAGCCTCTGCAGTTTCAAATGTTTCAAGTATTTCAACAGCTGTATCTGGGGTTCATTCAAATGCAACTAATATAAATTTAGTAGCATCAAATATAGGTTCAGTAAATACAGTAGCAGCAGATATTACAAAAGTAGTAGCAGTCGCAAATGATTTAGCAGAAGCAGTTTC
>ENA-UZWY01010922-UZWY01010922.1-metagenome-genome-assembly--contig:-Day-2--50m-contig-10922_pt1 | contig 18977 bp, 20 predicted proteins | sample MGYA00260341_ERZ794901 | MGnify/ENA metagenome assembly ERZ794901 | reverse complement strand
TGAATGGCTCTGGCTAATTTTCGAATTTCACTTGCCACTTGATCGGCCAACTCTCGAGTTGGGCACAAAACAATTGACTGAACCTTATACGACTTAACATTTAACTTATGCAAAAGCCCCAAGCCAAAAGCTGCTGTCTTTCCAGAACCTGTCTTACCTTGGCCAATCACATCCTTACCCTCTAGAATCAAAGGCAAGCTAAGCGCTTGAATTGGTGTCATGTCGTTATAACCCAAAGTGCCAAGATTTTTAACAAGGTTAGGGTTTAAATTTAGAGAAGAAAAATCTGATGTGCTCACAGTGGTTATACCGAAATAAATATGGGTTGAATTTTACACGCTAAATGCCTGCTAAAGTCCAAAGGCCTTTTTAATCCCGTCCAAAATCATATCAACAGCAATAATGGTTAGTAAGATGCCCATCAGTCGCTCAATAGCAGCAAAAGCCTTATGACTAATAAGACGGCTAAATTTTTCAGAAAAAATTAAAATTATCCCAACCAAGCCCCAAGCCACCAACAAAGCAATACTCCAATCCATCCATCGGTTTGGATCATTAGCCATAATCAATATTACCGCAGCAATCGCAGAAGGGCCTGCAATCAGTGGCACAGCCAAAGGCACAACTAACGGCTCGCCTTCTGGGGTATTAGCAAAAATATCTTCAGAGCCAGAAAAAATCATTTTTAAAGAAATCAAAAACAGCACAACACCGCCTGCCACGCCCAATGAAGATTCTGATATTTGCAATAATTGCAAAATATACTTTCCTGAAAACATGAATATTAGCAAAATCAACAAAGCTATTAACAATTCTCTAATGATGATAGCGCGACGCCTTGGCGCTGGAAGATTCTTCAACAAGCCTAAGAAAATAGGCACGTTGGCAAAAGGGTCCATAATCAAAAACAGCAGAAAAATAGCGGAAGCAATCGTCATAAACCCTCTCCAGAATGCATAATCATTTTCTTAATCAACGATATTAATATCGACACCCTTTTCTAACAACTCGGCCTGTCTAGCGCGCAGATAAGTGCTAAATTTTGGATAATACTGATAATGCTTACCACTGACATACTTCAACACCGTATTAAAATGAAAGCTATAGAGTTTGCCATCAATTTTAGTGATATTTTCACCTTCATCAAACAGTAAAATACCCGGGCGATAATTTAAATCATAGTCTTTAACCATTTGTCTTGGTGAGGTGAGCTTGCCGTCAAAGCCTATAATTTTCTGCTCCGAGTAAGCATCAAAACGCACAAATAAATATTTATCCAGTTCAGCTTTAACATCTGCTCGATTGATCAAATTTTGATGAAAATCCTCACACGCTGTACAGTCTTTATCCTCAAATAGTATGGCTACTGGCTTCTCAAACTCTTGGAAATTAGACGTCACTTGTAAACTCGGATGATCAATAAAAGTATAGGCTTGGCCGGCATTTTGCTTAGCTTCTATATAGTTTGATAGCGTCGTATTTTTATACGACTGACTCGCTACGTATTCTAGCACTTGCCTAAAAGCGGCAACATCACGATAGCCATTCGTTCTAAAGGCTTGCTTGCCATCCTCATCTAAAAAAATAATAGTTGGCGTATATTTCACCGCCAGCATTTCACTAAGCGCTTGCTCGGTTTTGCTTTCAGATTCACTCATAGTAATATCGCGTGCGCCTTTAATATTAACCGCAACGACAGAAAAATGTTTTTTAATAAAAGCTAAATTTTCACCACTTTTAAAATTTTGCGTCAACATAGCGTCGCAATATGGGCAACCATCTAAATGAAAATACAATAAAACCGTTTTGTTTTCATCAAGTGCATCCTGCGCATCTTCAGTCACATCCAAAAAACTATCGGTAAACCAGCTAGGCACATCATAAGGTGCACCCCCAATAACCTTGCCTGAGTTAGCATAAGCATTGACACAAAAAAACGCAATAACTAATATAAAAATTCGACGCATTAACACCATAAAATAGCCTTAGTTTAAAACCCAACCGTCTAATATTACACCTATTAAAACTATGCACATGCCTTTATTAAAACAAAAAAGTTTAATATTGCCAGTGCAAAAGGTGATAATAATGATTGTCCGTTGTGATTGTGCTTGGCTATATCCCCTGAGCCGATAAATAAACAACTAAGGAGCTGAGATAGATTGCTATTGAGCAAGCCCACCTCGCACTCCCCGAGTACTGCTTTGGGACGCTTGAAGTGGGAAGCCTGCGGTACTCTTCGAATTTCCGCCTTGAACCTTACTGGTTCAGGTTTCTGCCGACTCGAATACAATGGATCCAAATTCTTAAGCTATAATGCAATTATGAAAGCATTACGCCAATCCCTTCGACAAAAAAGACTCGACATCAACCCCTCCGATCGCGTCAAATTTGCCAAACAACTATTACCCCAAGCGCAAAATATCGTAAATTTTGAGAATGGGCTAAAAGTTGCTCTTTATTTACCTAATAATGGTGAAATTGACCCAAAATACATTGTAAACTTCCTAAAAAATCAAGGAATTAGCACTTATTTGCCGGTATTAGACGGTAAAAGTCTTAATTTTGCAAAAATTGGGGAAAATTTCAGAAAAAATCGATTTGGCATTAAAGAGCCGGTTTCTACTGACATTATTAACGCAGATCAGCTCGATATTTTATTTATGCCGTTGGTAGGCTTTGATAAAGATAAAAATCGCATTGGCATGGGTGGTGGTTTTTACGATCGCACTTTGGCTTTCAAAAAATGCCAACAAGAATTCAAAAATCCCAAACTAATCGGCTTGGCTTTTGATTGTCAGCAAGTCGAGCAATTAGAAGTGCAAGAATGGGACGTACCACTCGACGGCATTATCACGCCCAATCAAATTCTCTAAGAGTTACCCAATGCGTGTTTTTGCAAGAAGGATTTTAATGCTGGGGTTTCGTTAATGATATTCATGCCGAAACCGCGTAGCCATCTGAGTGGCTCGTTGTTTTCTTTGTAAATCCAGTTTAGCCCTGTCATGGTTTTTGCCATCAGTTCGTTATCGAGTCTTCTAGCTCTGGCGTAGTTTCTCAAGATAGAATAATCTCCTAATGGCTTCGATGAAGACTGTAATTGTTGCGATAATTCAATAATATCTGAAAAACCAAGATTAACGCCTTGGCCAGCAAGTGGATGAATATTATGCGCTGCATCTCCAATTAAGGCTAGATTTTCTTGCACATAGTCCTTGGCACTACGCTCAATGAGTGGAAAGGCTTGAATATCACTCACGATCTCAAACTCGCCAAAGCGATATTCCACACCTGCTGATAGTCGCTTAGCAAAGGCTGCTTTAGACAACTGCATCAACTCGTCTGCCAATGTATTTTCAGCAGACCAAACAATCGAGGCATGATGCTCACTGAGTGGCAAAAGGGCAATAATACTATCGGACAAGAATCGCTGCCAAGTGGTCTCCTTAAAACCTTGTGAAGACTTAATATTGCAAACGATGGCTTTTTGCTGGTAGTTGTTTTCGCTAAATTCAATACTGGCTAGGTCTCTCACGCGTGATCTGGCGCCATCTGCACCAATCAGTAGTTGGCAAGCTAGCTTAGTGTTGTTATCTAGCTGAACCTGATAGCCTGTTGTTGTTTTTTCAAGGGCGCTAACTTTAGCATTGATAAACTCAACATCGGTTTTCTCCAGCGCTGAAAATAAAGCTGACTGAATGGCGTCATTCTCAATAATGTGACCTAGATGATCAAGGCTTTCATCTTGAGCATGAAAATCTAGAGAACCATGAGAATTCTGATCCCAGACGCTGGTATGGCTAAAAGCATACTTGCGTTTGATTAAATCCCAAGCGCCAATAGTTTTAAGCAGTTTTTCTGAAGTTGGGGTGATGGCACTCACGCGGGTATGATAATCAGCTTGCAACTCTGGATTGGGGTTATTAGGCTCGATAATGGCAATTTTATAATCAGTTTTTGCCATTGATAAAGCAAAGGCCTGGCCCACCATGCCGCCACCAACAATGATAATGTCGTAGCTCACTCACCCTCTCCGGCAATTGTCATCTGATTAATCAGTACTGAACCGACCTTGATATTGCCTCGATAATCTACATCGGTACCAACATGCTCAATACCTAAGAGCATATCTTTTAAATTGCCAGCAATAGTAATGCCTGATACTGGGTATTGGATTTCACCATGTTCTACCCAAAATCCTGTTGCACCTCGAGAATAATCTCCCGTCGTGCCATTCACACCTTGACCCATTAATTCTGTCACCACCAAACCTTTATCCATGGATTTAATCATATCATTCAAATCCCCTGAATATTGATGTTCAATAATCAAATTATTGACACCGCCCGCATTGGCGGTAGTTTGCAAGCCTAATTGATTGGCCGAGTATTGGCTTAGAACATAGCTTTGTACTCGCCCATCTTTTACAAAATGCTGTTTTCTTTTAAGCACGCCATCACGGTCAAAAGCTTTGGCGCCAATAGTTTTTTGAGCAAATGGATTTTCTAAAATGGAAAGCGTCTCTGGCAATACCAATTGCTCGAGGCTGTTTAATAAAAAAGTCGATTTTTTGTACTGGCGAGAGCCACCCAGCGCACTTATTAATTGCGAAAAAAGCCCACCAGATACTCTGGGTGAAAAAATAACAGGGCACTTTTGCGCCGCTAAAGATCTAGCGCCGAGCTTACTGATGGCAATTTTTGCCACTTGATCGCCCACCCATTCTGGTGTTTGCAAATCTTGCGCATCAAGCGCTATCGTGTATTCATAAGCTGTTTGCATATCCTTGCCTTGCTTGGCAATAACGCTGCAGTTTAACGAGTGTTTGGCGCCTTTTTGTATGCTCATCATGCCATTCGAATTTGCATACAAACCTTCGCCTTGATAACTAGACACCTCAGCACCATCAGAGTTGTCAATAGCGCCATATTCCAAAGCTTGCGACTCACAGCGTGTGGCCAAATCAATACTATGACTAGGATCTAATTCCCAAGGGTGGTATAGATCCAAATCAGGTACTTCAAAAGCCATTAACTCTTTTGGCGCTAGACCACTAAATGGATCATGCTGAGTATATTTAGCAATAAGGCAGGCAGATTCGACGGTTTTTAGAATGCCGCTTTCACTCAAATCGACACTTGATGCATGACCCTTGGCATGACCCATATAAACATTAATATCCAAAGACTTATCAAGGTGATACTCCAAAGTCTCAACCTTGCCTAAACGCACAGCAGTAGAGACACCCGAGCTGGCGCTTAAAGACATTTCATAATCGCTCACTTTGTAGCGTTTAAGGACTTGAATAACTTGTTGTGCAGTTTGCTCTAACGACATCATAGGCTAGGTTAGGTAATCTAAATCAGTTGGTTGTTGAAAGGTATTAATACTGTGTGGTTGGGTGTTATTATCCCTGGGTGAGCTAGCGCCCAACATGGAATTAATCGGCATCCATAAAGCCGCTACACCCAAACCGATAATTAATAATCCTGATGTTTTTCTAACCCAAGGCTTTTGCACCAGATGGGTTAACTGGTTAGACAGGCTAGCCATTAACAATAAACTGGGTAATGTGCCTAGGCCGAATGCCAGCATAATCAAACCACCTTGAGTAGCCGAGCCCGATACAATGGCAAAACTCAGCGCCCCATAAACCAAGCCACAAGGAATGCCGCCCCATAATAAACCCGTGAAAAAAGCAGATTTTAAGTCTTTAACAGGCAAGAAGCGCTTGGTGAGTGGCTGTAATAATGCCCAGAATTTTGCCCCAAATTTTTCCAATCGTTGAATACCTGATGACCAGCCACCAATATACAAGCCCACCATAATCATAAGCACGCCCGAAAAAATCCTCAAAACTTTATCAAATGAACTCATTTGCAAAGTTTGTGCCAATACTGCACCTAATAGGCCAAATACAACCCCCATTAGGATATAGCTTAGAATTCGACCAAGGTTGTAGTTCAGGTGGAAAAGTGCCACTTTGTTAGGATTTGATCTCACTTGTGGATCTAGACCTGCTGTTAGCATAGCGACCACGCCGCCACACATACCCAAGCAATGAACACCGCCTAGCAAGCCCATCAAAAAAACACTAATCAGAACATCCATTAACTGGCGTTTTGACTATCTAAGCGTTCAACTTCTAGCAAATGAATGCGGCGTGAATCAGTTTTTAAGACTTTAAACTTAAACCCTTGTAAGCTAATTTCGTCCATTTGTTCAGGCAAGCGGGTGAATCCAGAGATAACCACACCAGCAATTGTATCAATATCTTCAGCGATGAGTTTAATATCAAAAAACGCCTCAAACTCTTCGACTGGTGTGTTGGCTTTTAGTAAAAAACGTCCATCACCAAAATCAATAATATTATCTTCTTCAAAGTCGTGCTCATCTTCAATTTCTCCCACGATCTGCTCTAATACATCTTCCAGCGTTACCAAGCCAGCAATTTCGCCATACTCATCCATGACAATGGCCATATGCGATTTTTTTTGCTGGAACACTCTCAGCAAAGCGCCCAGTGTTTTACTCTCAGGAACCAAAATGGCACTACGCAGATATTCCTTGTAGTTAAACTCAGCACGCTTATCACCTGCTAAATAACTCAACAAATCTTTGGCTAAGATAACGCCTTGGATTTTATGGCGCTTAGAGTTAATAATTGGAAAACGAGAATGCGCTGATTTGATCATAATATCAAGCAGCGTTTTAGTATCAGCATTATGCTCGATGGTCACCATTTTTGATTTTGGCACCATGACATCGCGCACCTCCATATTCTCCAGCTGCATCGTGCCTTCGATAATGCTTCGACTATGAGAGTCGATAATATGGCTTTCTTCAGCTTCTTTCAGCGCTTGCAATAACTCTTCATTTGAGCCAAGAGGCGTGTGGAAAAATTTCTTAATAAGTCGTTTTAGAAAAGACTGTGTCGAGGGAGGTTTGTCGTCAAACATGTATTAGAGCTTTAAGTTAAAGGAGTATTTTACCAAAAATTAAGATTTTTTACCACTACGCATATTTTTACCTTGGGCGGCGCGCTCTTTACGCACCTGTTTAGGATCTGCAATCAGTGGTCTATAGATTTCGACACGGTCTTTTTCACGCAGAACTGTGTCTAATTTGGCAATTTTCCCAAAAATACCTGTCTTATCTTTCATTAAATTAATTTGAGGGTAAAGCGTTAACAAGCCTGAAATCTCGATTGCCTGTTTCAGCGTTGTGCCTGCATCAACCTCTATATTTAATAGCGTTTGTTTGTTTTCTAATGCGTAGGCAACTTCAATATGCATTAACTTTGCTGATCGCATAAACGTTGCGCTTTGGCAAAATCCAGCGTACCTTCATAAATAGCACGCCCAGTAATAGCGCCACCAATGCCGTGATGTGACTGTGTCAATAAATTCGTAATATCGTCCATATTGGTAATGCCGCCAGAAGCAATAATATCAATTGAGGTTTGCTTGGCCAAATCGGCAGTTGCTTCAACATTGACACCTTGCATCATACCGTCGCGTGCAATATCGGTATAGACAATTGAGCTAACGCCGTCTTGTTCGAATTTTTTAGAAAGCTCGACCACATGCAAATCGGTTTGTTTAGCCCAGCCTTCAGTGGCAACTAAGCCATTATTAGCATCCAGCCCGACAATCACCTTTCCAGGAAACTCGCGACACAGCTCAGAAACAAATTCAGGGTGCGTCACTGCCATGGTACCAATGATTAAATAGCTAATGCCAGCTTCGATATAAGTATTGGCAATCTGCATATTACGAATGCCGCCGCCAATCTGCACAGGCAAGTTTGGGAATTCTTTGGTGATTTCTGTAACGCTGGCAGCGTTAATAGGCTTACCTTCAAAAGCACCATTTAAATCAACTAAATGCAGGCGTTTTGCACCTTGATCTACCCACTGGGCGGCCATTTCAACAGGATTGTCTGAAAACACTGTAGTGTCATCCATTAAGCCTTGTCTTAGACGTACACACTGTCCATCTTTTAAATCAATTGCGGGAATAATTACCATTTTTTTATCCGTTATGTCGCCGATACCCAATGGCTTCAATTAGATGACGCTGCTCAACTTCTTGAGCATGATCTAAATCAGCAATGGTTCTAGCCACTTTTAAAATTCGGTGATAAGCTCTTGCCGAAAGGTGCAGTTTGTCAATCACACTCTCTAATAATTGCTTATTATCTTTATCTAAAACAATCAGGTTATCAATTTCGTCTGGACTTAGACGATCATTTAATTTGCCCTGTCTGTTTAGCTGCATATTATAACAATCTAATACACGCGCTCTAATGGTTTCGCTATTTTCTATTGACTCACTTTTTTGAGCTAATAACAGCTCTTTTGGTAAGGGCGGAACCTCTAACACCATATCAATACGGTCTAATAATGGGCCAGAAATTTTAACTTGATATTTTCGAATTTGATCCTGCGTACAATGACACTTGCTAGTGCCATCGCCATAATACCCGCACGGGCAAGGATTCATGGCAGCAACCAATTGGAAATTAGCCGGAAAAGTGACTTGCTGTTGTGCCCGTGAAACATGTATCTCACCACTCTCTAAAGGTTGCCTTAGAGTTTCTAAAACATGGCGCGGAAATTCAGGCAGTTCATCTAAAAATAACACCCCTTCATGCGCAAGAGAAATTTCGCCCGGCCTAGGGTAAGAGCCACCGCCAACCAATGAGACGGCTGAAGATGAATGATGCGGCGCTCGAAATGCTCGACGATACATTTGCGTACTATCTAGTATTTTTCCAGCAACAGAATAAATGGAGGCTCTTTGCAAAGCTTTCTCAGTACTCAAAGGTGGCAGTATCGAGGGTAGTCTTTCTGCCAACATGGTTTTGCCAGAGCCCGGTGTGCCGCGCAATAAAATATTATGCCCACCACTAGCCGCGACCTCTAACGCGCGTTTAGCCTGATATTGACCTTTAACCTGCGAAAAATCATTCGCATAAATTGCTTGAAATTCGTTCGTGGTTGAGCACTGCTCAGGCTCGCCCACACCTGATAAAAATTCACAAACTTGTAATAAATGCTTAGCTGGAAATATTTTTGCCTGCTCAGCTAGGGCACATTGCGCATAATCATCAGCGGGAATAACTAGTGTGTGTCCGGCCTTGTGCGCCTCAATAATAGCTGGCAGTAAGCCCTCGGTCGTATGTAACAAGCCGTCCAAACCCAGCTCGCCATAGAATTCAATCTGGGTAGTATCAATTTTAGGTTTGACTTGGCCATAGGCTAGCAGTATACCAAGTGCAATAGGCAAATCATAGCGCCCACCACGCTTAGGCAGGTTGGCCGGCGCCAAACTAACAGTAATACGCCCCTTGGGAAATTTAAAACGTGAATTAATCAGAGCAGATCGAACTCGATCTTTACTTTCTTTGAGCGCACCCTCGGGTAAGCCGACAATAGAAAATCCAGGCAGGCCAGCAGAAATATGCACTTCAATAGTGACTGTTGGCGCATCAAGCCCTGTTGAGGCGCGCGTAAAAATTTTAGCCAGCTGGCTCACACCGCCTCCAAATCTTCTAGACTCCATCTGGGTTGAATGGTAATTTCATCACTATTGGTTACTTGCCCTTTGCTTAGGCGAAAATGCCCTGCAAGCGCGATCATAGCGCCATTATCAGTGCAAAATTCTTGACGCGGATAAAACACCTGAACGCCTTGCTTTAAACCCATTGCATCCAGCTCTTGGCGTAGCGCTAGATTAGCGCTAACACCGCCCGCTACTACCAGTGTTGTTCTGCCTGTCTGCTCTAAAGCACGACGGCATTTAATCATCAAGGTTGAGGTTGCTGCTACTTCAAAGGCTTTGGCAATATTAGCTTTTTGCTCAGGATGTTTGGTAAACGTATTGCGTGCAAATGTTTTCAGACCACTAAAACTAAAATCCAGTCCTGGACGATCAATCATGGGTCTTGGAAACTTAAAAGCCTTCGCATCACCCTGCTGGGCAAGCTCAGCTAACGCTGGACCGCCTGGATATCCCAAGCCTAGAATTTTGGCCGTTTTATCAAAGGCTTCGCCAACTGCATCGTCTAGAGACTCACCTAAAATTTCGTACTCGCCAATCGCTTTAACATCAATGAGCATAGTGTGTCCGCCCGACACCAATAAAGCCACAAACGGAAAGCTAGGCACCCTCTCTTCTAACAAAGGCGCCAATAAATGCCCCTCCATGTGGTGCACGCCCAGTGAAGGGATTTTAAGACTCCAAGCCAATGATTTTGCCACCGCACTACCCACCAACAAAGCGCCTGCAAGGCCAGGACCCGCCGTATACGCAACCCCACTGATATCGCTTAATGTTAAACGTGCATCAGCAAGTACTGATTTAATTAAAGGTAAGGCGCGTTGAATATGATCGCGAGATGCCAACTCAGGAACCACCCCACCATACTCACCATGAATTTCTACTTGAGAAAATAGCTGGTGACCAATCAGGCCTTTTTCACTATGATATAAGCCGACGCCTGTTTCATCACAAGAGCTTTCAATACCTAAGGTAATAAAGGACTTAATAGCCGGCACTAGACTCGCCTAAATAGACTTTTTTAACTTCTGAATTATCAAGAATGGTCTGCTTATCACCCTTGGCAATAATATTCCCCCCATGTAAAACATAGGAATGATCACAAGTATCAAGCATTTCCCGATAATTATGATCTGTAATTAACACGCCAATACCTTTATCCTTTAAATGATAAATAATTTGCTGAATGTCGCTCACAGAAATTGGATCTACCCCTGCAAATGGCTCATCCAATAGGACAAACTTTGGATCCATTGCTAACGCTCTGGCAATCTCAACTCGACGCCTTTCTCCACCTGAAAGACTCAGGCCGTCAATATGGCGAATATGCTCAATATGAAACTCAGCCAATAATTCTTCTAAACGGTGTTTTTGTTGCGATTTATCTAAGGCAGTGTTTAACTCCAAAACGGCCAAAATATTGTCTTCAACTGATAGCTTTCGAAAAATTGAAGGCTCTTGCGGCAAGTACCCTAAACCCAATTTAGAACGCTTATGCATAGGCATTTTACTAACCTTAGCCTCATTAATAAAAACCTGACCTTTATCTGCCCGAACCAAACCGCAGGCAATATAAAAACAGGTGGTTTTACCGGCGCCATTAGGGCCCAACAAACCCACAATTTCACCCGATTTAACCTCAAACGAGACATCAGAAACCACTTCACGTCGGGCGTATTTTTTAGAGATGTTAGTAACAGTAAGTGTGCTTGATGACATGGTAAATTGATTTATTTTCTATGAGATATCTTACCCTAAATAAGCTGAATTTGTTTAGAGCTACAGACTTCAATCAACTGTCCATTCACCTCTACCATTAGCATTCCTTGGGAATTGATACCCTTAACTACGCCGATCAATTTTTGATTATTGATATCCAGCTCTATTCGCTTATCTTTTAAATAATCCACTGATTGCCAAGATGCTAAAAAATAAGCAAGACCATGAGTGGCAAATAATTGGCAATTTTTTAAAATATGGTTGATTAATAAAGCAGCTAAATCTTCAATAGCTGGCGGCCTTTGGATGATACTTGCTAAATCGATCCAAGGCGTATCGCATTCAAAATTTTGTTTTAAATCATAATTTAAACCAAGCCCAATAACAACGGATTGATATTGACCTTGCAGTGTATTTTCAATCAAGATGCCGGCTAATTTTTTCTGGTCAACAAACACATCATTTGGCCATTTAAGCTTAGCTTGGCTAATGCCGAGCGCTCTTAGCGCACTAACCACGCCAAGCCCAATTACCAAACTCAAGCCATTCAGCGACAAATCTACGCTAAAAACATGGCGAATAGACAACAACACGCTGGCATCTTTTTGGCTCAGCCAGCTACGCTCATACTGACCTTTGCCCTGTGTTTGCTCACTGGTAATGCAAATTTGAGTGGTTTTTGAAAAATCCAGCGCCGACAGGTAATCATTCGTACTCGCTATTGTATCAAAAGCAAAACATTCAACTTCTGGTGTAATTTGAGCAGCTAGATTAGAATAATTAGCCATGTCATAACCAACAATACTAATGAAAGCCAAACTGCCGCTGAACCCATATCTTTAGCGGCGCCTGACAAAACGTGATAGTCATCTCCAATACGATCTATTGCCGCTTCAATGGCCGAATTAAGCATCTCTACAATTAACACCAAAAAAACAACGGCAATGAGTGCAAATTTTTCCAGAGAAGTATTGCCCAAGATTAGCGCTAACGGGATCAAAACAGATGCCAGCCAGACCTCTTGTCTGAAAGCAGCTTCAGACTGATAGCAACCTTTAAGGCCTTTTATCGAAAATTCAAACGCCTTAAAAATTCTCTTAAGGCCAACAGCTTCATTTTTCACAAGTGGCTCATTAGATGGTTAAAATAGTTAAATCAATTTTACACATAAGTTTAATTATGAAAATAGCATTAGGCGTTGAATACATGGGCACGGATTTTCATGGCTGGCAATTGCAAAAATCAGGCATCCGCACCGTACAACAGGTGGTTGAAAAAGCACTCTCAAAAATTGCTGATCATCCGGTGCGGGTTTTTTGCTCGGGTAGAACTGATGCAGGTGTGCATGCTATTGAGCAAGTTATTCACTTTGAAACTCATGTCGATCGCGAAGATAAGGCTTGGCTATTTGGGGGCAATGTCAACTTGCCTTATGATGTGAATTTCACCTGGGCAAAACGTGTTGATGATGATTTTCATGCTCGTTTTAATGCGCATGCCAGACGCTATCATTACAAGATTCATAATACCAAAGTTCGTTCTGCCATTATTGGCCAACACTCTCTCTGGGAGCCAAGAGCGCTTAATATTGAGGATATGAGTGAAGCGGCACAATACCTGCTAGGAGAGCATGACTTCTCTGCCTTTAGAGGGAGTTTATGCCAAGCAAAATCTCCTATTAAAACCATTGAATTTATTCGCTTAAGTAGGCACAATGACGAGATTTTACTCGACATTAAAGCCAATGCATTTTTGCACCATATGGTTAGAAATATTGTTGGCACACTGCTCAAGGTAGGCAAGGGTGAGCGTCCTGTCGAATGGGTGCAAACCGTATTAGCCTCGAAACAACGCAAAGAGGCTGGTGCAACAGCCCAGCCTCAAGGTTTATATTTTGTCAAAGCGTTTTACTAAACTAGAACACAAGATTCATCATGGTCATCATAACAATCAAGAATAAGACGGTCATTACACCACCTGCCTTAATAAAGTCAGCAACCTTATAACCACCTGGACCCATAATGAGCGCATTAACTTGGTGGGTCGGAATCAAGAACGAGTTAGATGTTGCAATGGCTACTGTGAGTGCATAGATAGCCGGATCTGCGCCCACCTGAATAGCGATATTAACGGCAATTGGCACCAGCAGAATGGTAGCGCCAACATTAGACATCACCAAAGTGAAGAAAGTTGCTAGTACCGCAATCGACGCCAAAATAACCCAAGGCGCCATATCACCAACCACTTTCACGGTTTCCTGAGCAATCCATAAAGCTGTGCCGGTTTTAGAAACAGCCAAACCTAATGGAATTAAACTGGCTAATAAAAACACCGTTTTCCACGAAACCGCTCTATAAGCTTCTTCGATTTTAAGCACCTTCGTTAGAATCATGCCCAGCGCACCAGTCATGAGTGCAATAGAAAGTTTAATATCTGTAAATAAAATTAAAAACAGAGCGATAGCAAAGAAAATACCAGCCCATTTAACCTTTTCAGGACGAGACTCTTCTTGCACAGGATATTCTGAGGTAACAACAATAAAATCGGTGTTATTTTGTAGGCGCTCTAAATCTTCCCAGCATACATGCGAAACCAGGGTATCGCCCGATTGAAATGGAAGGTCACGAATTCCCTCACCCTCTTTTAAAGTTTTGCCGCCACGATGCAGTGCAACCATAGCAAGGCCGTAAGTTTTTCTAAGCCAAACATCTCGTGCAGTTTTGCCAATCAGTGTTGAATTTGGTGGAATGACCAGCTCAGCAGTACCGCAGTTTTGTGTTGATAGAAGGTCTGAAAATTTTTCAATCTTATCGGATAGATCTAGTTTAAAGCCTTCAACAAAACTATCCAAGTCTTCTTTAGAGGTTAATAGTCCAAGTGTCATATTGGCTTCAATAGCAGTACTACGATCAACTGAATCGTGCCCAACCAAGCTATTATTATTAGCATCTTGAATGGCCACAATTCTAACGCGTGAGATGGTTTCAATATCGTCAAGTTTCATACCCACCAAATCACTGGTTGCCGGCACATTGACTTCAAATAAATCGTAGTTAATTTTATAAACTTCTTGAAAATGCTCAATCGCAGATACGGATTCTGACTGATCTTCTTTAACCGTTGGCAACACCCATTTTCCTTGTACCACAAAATAAATAATACCCGTTGCCACTAAAGCAATACCAATGGGTGTCACTGAGAATAAGCCCCAAGTCTCCATCTGATTTTCAACAGGCAAACCTTGATTAGTCGTTAAGATTAAGTCATTCAGCAAGATCAATGGACTCGAGCCTACCATGGTCATCGTACCACCCAAAATCGCCGTAAAGCCCATTGGCATCAAAAGCCTAGACATTGGCACACCTGAGCGAGAAGAAATCCTACTCACCACTGGAATAAATAAAGCTGCTGCGCCCACATTTTGCATAAAAGAAGAGATAAAGCCCACTGTTGAAGAAACAATCGGAATAATTCTTGTTTCAGAGCGTCCACCCACTCTCAGAATAAAGGCAGCTACTTTAGTCATAAGCCCTGTTTTATCAAGACCGGCACCAATAATCATCACGGCTACAATTGACATAACTGCATTTGATGAGAATCCATCAAACAATTGTTCGTTATCAACCAAACCACTTTCAAGACCCATTAGAGTGTAAACCAATGGCAGAGATGTTAGACCTAATACAACCATAATCGTAATGGCTGCCTCATCTACCTCTACCACTTCAAAGGCAAAAAGGAAAATGGTTAATAATAAAATCCCTAACATCCAAGCGATTGGCGCTGTAGGCGCAACAAAAGCGAGCCACAAACCAAAGACTAGAAAGATGATAGCTGCAATTATTTTTTTATTTAACATGAATTCCTTTTTACTTGAGATCAGATAACAAGCCTATTATTATAATGTATTTATAATATTATTGATTGCTAACATTCTTGAAAACTCCCAATTAAAGCCAAAAAGACACTTCTTATTTGTGTTTTAATGGAAAATTATTCATTTTTTTAAATCCATACTTTTAAATGTTTACTAGCATGACTATGATAAAATTTTGCTCAAATACATAATTTGACTCAACCAAGCAAGGAAAAATGTGTAATCAACACGACTGTAACGAAGATATTAACCAACTGTTTATTAATAATAGTAAATGGGTAGATGAAATTAATCAGCGCGACGCATCATTCTTTTCCAACCTTTCTACACAGCAAACGCCAGATTATCTGTGGATTGGCTGCTCTGATAGTCGTGTCCCAGCCAATGAACTGGTAAAAATGGACCCTGGAACCATTTTTGTACATCGTAATATTGCCAACTTGGTTAACTCAAGTGATATGAATATCTTGGCTGTCATTCAATATGCGGTTGAGATTCTTAAAGTTAAACACATTATTGTCAATGGGCATTACGGTTGCGGTGGTGTTCAAGCAGCTATCAATACCAGTAATCCTGATTTAATCGACAACTGGATTAGAGCCATACGTAAGTACTATCAACGCGCTAAAAATGAGCTAAAAAATCTTTCTAAAGAGGAGCAAGTCGACAAACTTTGCGAAATTAATGTGGTTGAACAGGTGCGTAATATATGCCATATTCCGGTTATCAAAAAAGCCTGGAGAGATGGCCAAGCCTTGTCTGTTCATGGTTTTATTTATGACATTAAAGATGGGCATTTACACAATCTAAATGTCACTATTGACAACACAGATGACGCTGAAAAAATGGTCTCTAGAGAATCTAGTCTTTAGAAATTCTCATCCCAATCAACCAAAATTTGGCGTTTATCCATATCAATAGATATTAAAAACGGCTCAATATAAGGCACCCAATGCTCTTTACTGTCCCCTCTTGAGGGGGATTCTTTTTTATCCTTGCTTGACGAGGACTCTGTTCCAGCGTTAATAACCATAACTTTATTAGAGCCAGTATCAACCATATAGGCTATATTACCCAAAACAATCCCTTGACAATTAACAACTTCTAGCCCTGTTAATTCATCCCAATAATACTCCCCTTCTGGCAGCTTGGGTAATTGCGATTTTTCAATATAAAGTTCAGTACCAATATAGTCTCTAGCCACCTCGCGATCATTAACGTTTTTAAGCTGTGCAACAATTGTTTTGGCTTGAACTCGTCCTTTGACAATTTCTAAGGTGGTCCAGGCGCCATTTACTTTAATGTGCCAAGGCTGATAAGAAAGAATGTTTTTCCTAGGATGAGCGTGAGAAAATATTTTCACCCAGCCTTGAACGCCAAAAAGGCCATTAATCTGTCCGATCAATAGCCTTTTATTATCGAGAGGTTGATCCACTACTTACTCAGCAGCCGTCTCTTCCTCTGTTGCTGCTGCCGCTTCTGCTTCTGCTTCTGCTTCTGCAGCTGCTTTAGCCTCTGCAGCTTCAGCTGCTTTTGCTTCAGCCTCAGCTTTCGCTTCTTCATCAGCTTTTGCCTTAGCTTCAGCTGCTAGCTTAGCTGCAACTGCTGCTGCTCTAGCTTCTTGAGCCGCAACACGCTTTTCACGAATTGAAGGGTCTTTAAACTCTTTAACAAGTTGTTTAACACGATCAGACACTTGTGCACCTTTTGATGCCCAGTAATCTAATCTGTCTTCTTCGATAGTAAGCCTAACCTCTTGTCCACGAGCAACTGGATTAAAATATCCGATACGCTCGATATAACCACTGTCTCTACGCTTTCTAGAGTCTGTTGCTACAATTGAATAAAAAGGTTTTTTCTTGGCTCCACCGCGGGCTAGTCTAATTTTAACCATGGGTTTTTTGCTCCTGTGTTTATTAAAAGCTTACACCGAAAAGGTATAAGACGCGAGATTATATCAGTTTTTCAAGTGCTTCTGCTAGTTTTTGTGCATCACCTGTGTAGTTCATCGGCGTGAGTTTGGCGAGCGCTTGCTTAGCGTCCTCTGGCATATCCAAATCTTTGACAAATTCTGCTAACACTTGGGCGTCAATTGTGTTGCCACGAGTCAATGCTTTAAGCTTTTCATATGGATTCTCAATACCATAGCGACGCATCACTGTTTGAATAGGCTCCGCCAACACTTCCCATGATGAATCTAAGTCTTGATGTAGACGCGCTTCATTAGTTTCTAATTTACCAATACCTTTGGCAATTGACGCATAAGCCACTAAACAGTGTGCACAGCTAACGCCGAGATTTCTTAGTACGGTTGAGTCTGATAAATCACGCTGCCAACGAGAAATGGCCAATTTATCTGCCAAATGTGTATTGATGGCATTGGCAAGTCCTAAATTTCCTTCGCCATTTTCAAAATCAATCGGGTTGACTTTATGTGGCATGGTTGATGAGCCAACTTCACCTTCAATGGTTCTTTGCTTGAAATAACCCAAAGACACATAGCCCCAAATATCACGACAAAAATCAATCAAAATGGTATTAAAACGATTCATCGAATGAAAATATTCAGCCATATAATCGTGGGTTTCGATTTGTGCGGTGTACATGGCATAATTTACGCCCAGCCCTTCAATAAACTGCTGAGAAATACTTTGCCAATCTAGTGCTGGATAGGCAGACAAGTGTGCATTAAAGTTACCTACCGCACCATTGAACTTACCCATAATTTTGACATTCTCTAGCTGCTCGATTTGTCTTTTTAAGCGATACGCAAAGTTAGCCATTTCCTTGCCAACTGTTGTTGGCGAGGCAGTCTGACCATGTGTACGTGACAACATTGGAATGGCTGCATTATCTTTTGCCATTTTGCCAATTAATGACAATACAGTTTGCATTTGCTCAAGCATTACTTGGCGCCCATCAATAAGCATTAGTGCATGAGACAAGTTGTTAATATCTTCTGATGTACAGGCAAAATGAAAAAACTCACTTACCGCATTAAGCTCTGCATTATCTTTGATTTGCTCTTTTAAAAAATACTCTACTGCCTTAACATCATGATTTGTCGTGCGCTCAATATCCTTAACAGCTTGTGCATCGGCTAATGAAAAATTTGTGGCAATATCACTTAAAAACTGGGCTGCTTCTGGACTAAATGCAGGCACTTCTTTAATATTTTCATTATCAGACAGAGTCTGCAGCCATTTAACTTCAATTAAAACACGGTATTTAATCAGGCCAAATTCACTAAAAATAGTGCTAAGTGCGTTGGTTTTGTCGAAGTATCGCCCGTCAATTGGGGAAATGGCAGTAAGGTGTGTCAGGTTCATAAGCGCGCCTATTAGCTAAAAACTTCCTTGTATTTCATAATATGACAAATAAAAACTATAATATGAAAAACTTGGTAGCAATAAAATGATAGAATTATACGCTTTATTACTGACGAGAAAACACAATGAAATCAGCCTACCTTCAACACGTTAACGAACGTCAACAAGATAATTTACCACCTTTAGCATTAAATGCTGAGCAAGTTGCCTCAGTAGTTCAGCATTTAATTAAAGGCGATGAAGATGAATTTTATTTAGACCTGCTCACCAATCGTGTGCCACCAGGTGTTGATGAAGCTGCTTATGTTAAAGCAGGGTTTTTAGCAAGCGTTGCCAAAGGCGATCAGCCTTGTGATGCGATCGACCAACAACACGCTACGTTCTTACTAGGCACTATGGTAGGTGGCTACAATATTGAACCAATGGTTGGCTTGTTAGATAACGCTGCATTAGCACCAATTGCCGCAACTGGCTTGTCTCATACACTGC